>CDZG01027716.1_pt1 | contig 59977 bp, 54 predicted proteins | sample 557741 | NCBI WGS metagenome assembly CDZG01 (sample SAMEA3182086, study PRJEB8094) | gut metagenome | biome: human; feature: gut; material: Stool; isolation source: human stools | place: Canada | collected 2013-01-21
TTTCCGCTATTATCATTTGTCATCGCATTAACCATGCCGCTTACACACACATTGTAGGTATATCCTTTTTTCAGCCTGAGAGTTGTTTCGGTGCACGATATAAGCCCGCCGCGGTTATGCATTTCCCGATAGTACAGGGGGACTGCACCGCCTGAAAGATGGGTTGACGGTACATACCCCGTGCCGTAAAAATACCCGGAGCTTCCGCCGTTCTGACCGGGGTCGCCCTTGTCGCCTTTGTCACCCTTATCTCCCTTGTTTCCCTTGTCGCCGGGGTCGCCCTTGTCGCCTTTATCGCCTTTTTCGCCGTCAACACCGTCTGTTCCGACAGCCTTCACTCCGGTGTCGATTTCTCCAATCCACCAGTTGCCGTTTTCGCCGATAAAAGGTGTTTTACCGTCTTTGCCGTCAGAGCCGTTTTGTCCGTTTGTTCCGTCCTTGCCGTCGGCTCCGTCTTTACCGTTTATACCGTCGGCTCCGTCCTTTCCGTCAAGACCTTTCAGAACCGAAAGGTCGTACAGGTTCAGCCATATTTCATCGTCGACATAGCGCCATTGCAGGGTGTTTTCGCTTACACGGAATTCCGGTGTTTTTCCGTTTGCTCCGTCTGCGCCTTTCTGCCCGGTAGGACCTGTAATATCGGCTATCGCCACAAGATTCTGCCACTCGCCGCCCTCGTAACGCCACTGTATGTGGGTTTCGGCTCGCTGCACCTCTATGCTTTTGGCGTTAATGCCGTCAGTGCCGTTGATACCGTCTTTGCCGTCGGCTCCGTCTTTACCGTCAACGCCGTTAATGCCATCTTTTCCGTTTGTACCGTTTATTCCGTTCTTACCGTCGGCACCGTTAGAGCCGTCTTTACCGTCAATGCCGTTCTTTCCGTTTTCTCCGGCAGCGCCCCGCAGCTCGGTAAGCGCCACCAGGTCGCGCCAATCGGCTTCATCGCTGTATTTCCACTGGATCGCCGTGCCGTTGTTCCGCACCTCCGGCAGTGCGGCGTTTCTATTTGCCGCCTTGCTGCATCCTGCGGTAAGCACGATGCAAAGCGCTAATTGAACCCCGCAAAGCGCCAAAAGTGTACCTGTGAGTAGTTTTTTTCCTGTTTTCATCTTCGATCCTCCGTTCGGAATTGTTTATCACGGCGGAGCTTTGCACCACTGCCCATGCCGTAAATGAGCGGCGGTTGATCGGCTTATGCTTGGTTTGCTTTGTATTTATCCGCAAACATGGCGACTCCCTGCTTTAAGACCTCCATCTGGGTTTTCAGATAGTATTCATCCTCAAACATTGCATAGTGTACGCAGGCGCGGACGAATATAAAAATCAGCGGCGTGATTACCGTGTACGGAATACCTATCTTCGGCTCCAGCTGCTTTGCATACTCGGTATAGCGTTCATTAACGCCCTCAAAGAATTTCTTGCCGTGCTCGATATACTTCGGGTGCGTATAGATCTGATACATCAGGCGATATTTTTTGCCGTGCTTTTTTGCCGTCCAGTACGGAACCTCTTTCACAAACCGGACAACATCCTTCGGGTCGGTGGGCGCCATCTCCATAAAATCGTCCTCGACCTTTTCCATACAGTATGCGGTTGATTCGATGATCAGCTCGTCAAGGTTTTTGAAATACGAATAAAGATTTGCCTTTGTGCAGCCGCAGGCATCAGCCAGGGCCTTGATTCCCGTGCCCGTCAGCCCGTTTTCCGCATAACACTCAAAGCATTTTTCCATTATTTCCCGCTTGCGCGCGTTGTGCTGCTCCTCTGTTGTTTTCATGTTGCTTTGCTCCCTTTATATTTACGACCGTTCGTTTACGATTAGTATAGCATAGAATTGTGATAATTTCAAGAGTGGCTTGCAGACAGCAAAACACCGGTCCGCTTTTCGCTCAGGGTCAGTTGTCGGCGATAAGATTGTGCCTTTCGCACTTGATAATTTTTCTTATTATTTTCTCATAGTAAAATCACAATAACCCGCGACAATTGGGTGTCCGCCCCGAACGCCTTACAGGGGTACGCTGTTCACCATCATAATAACCGCTTCATCATCGCTTGCCTCAACAACGCGGCAGGCTGTTTCGTCATTTCAAAAAAGTTCACAGGCATCTTTCCTGCCATGTCCGAAAATCAATTCATAACGATCTTCTTATTGCTGCACAACAATCGGCGAAATCAGACCGTTAAAAGAAGTGCGTCGTCACTTACCTTTTCAGAATCAGTGAGAAAAGACGCTTTCTTAACCTTTCAAGGCGTAATTTCAATCAATATTGCCGCTTCAAGTCCTTTTAGTCGAACATTCTATAGGGTTTTGTCCCGAAATTTTCTTTTAAAAACTGCCCCTAAAACAGCAAAAAACCCTCGATTTCTCAAGGGCTTTAGGCTTTTGTGCTTTATAGTCGCACAGGTCTGGAGCTGCTAACCGGAATTGAACCGGTGACCTCGTCCTTACCAAGGACGCGCTCTACCATCTGAGCCATAGCAGCATGAAGCTATATCAGCGACTAGATTATTATACGACAAAGTCCGCGCAATGTCAAGTACAAATTTCGATTTTTTGAAATTTCATCGGCAGCCGCGAAAGCCGCTTTATAATAAGCCGCTGCTTTTCGGATAATGCGCACCCCGTGTGTGTATCAAAGAGCGCGCATTATCATGCGGTGTTTTATCATTCCGCAGCAGCTCTGTCGGCAATTTCATCCAGCTTTTTGTTCCTGAAATAAAGCGCCACATCTATTGAAATCTCAATAAAGTTAAGCACATAGAAGAAAAAGCTGAGGACAAATATAAAGCCTGATTTCGGTGCAATTCCGAAAAAGCCCGCCGCCTCTATTATTTTTTTTGTTATTCCGCAGGCATAGCCTATAAGCAGAAAAATTTCAAAAAACAGGCTTTTGCCCTTCGCGGTGCGCGAAATCCACGATTTGCGGATGGAAATCGGCCACGAAAGACCGAAACAGAATATTGTCAGTGCTTCAAGTAAATCAACAATCATCTTTAAACCCCTTAATAATCCGAGCCCCTTTCGGGGTTCGGATTATTTATTTTTTATATTATTTTTGTCTTCTGTAATCGGGGAGCAGCTTCGGCGATACGGCGTCGGTCTTAATGCCTGCCGCCTCGCGCTCGGCGTCAAATTTGTTAATGTGTTCAAGTGTCAGCTTGCCCACCTTAACGCCCTTTGACTTTTCTGCCGCGTTTTTGCCGGCGGTTCTGCCGAATACAATTATATCAAGCAGAGAGTTGCCCATAAGGCGGTTTCTGCCGTGTATTCCACCTACTGCCTCGCCCGCAACATACAGGTTTTCAACGCAGGTGCTCATACCTGTAACGTTAATGTCAATACCGCCGTTCTGGTAGTGAAGGGTCGGGTACACAAGTATCGGCTCCTTGCGAATATCAATACCGTAGCTTGCGAACATACGCATCATAGCGGGTATTCTCTTTTCAATAGTGCCCTCGCCGCCGATTTTTTCAATCATCGGGGTATCAAGCCAAACCGCCTTGCCGCTGCCTGTGTCCACGCCCTCGTCGCGGTCGGAGCATTCTCTTATAATGGAAGCCGCCGCAACATCGCGCGTTTCAAGCGGATGCATAAATACCTTGCCGTCGCGGTTTACAAGCTTAGCGCCCAAAGAACGCACCTTTTCGGTAACAAGCGCACCGAATATCTGCTGCGGGAAAGCCGCGCCCGTGGGGTGGTACTGCAATGTATCGGCATACAAAAGCTTGGAGCCTACACGGTAAGCCAGCACCAATCCGTCCGCCGTAGCGCCGTAGTGGTTAGAGGTCGGGAAGCCCTGATAGTGCATTCTGCCCGCTCCGCCCGTTGCAATAATAACGGTTTTTGCGCGCGCCACCATAAGCTCCTTTGTTTCCATATTCATAAGCACCGCGCCTGCGGCATTGCCGTTTTCATCAAGAATAAGCTCGATAGCCGAGGTGAAGTCCACAACCGGAATGCCGCGGTTTAAAACCTCATCGCGCAGGGTGCGCATAATTTCAGCGCCGGAATAGTCTTTTGCGGCGTGCATACGCTTTCTCGAGGTGCCGCCGCCGTGGGTGGTAACCATGGTGCCGTCGGGCGTTTTATCAAACTCAACGCCTAATTCATTAAGCCACTTAATAGCCTCGGGTGCGTCGCACACAAGCTTTGAAAGCAGCTCGCGCTTTGCCGCGAAATGACCGCCGCCGAATGCGTCAACAAAGTGTATAGCAGGCGAATCGTTCGGCTTATCAGCCGCCTGAATACCGCCCTCCGCCATCATTGTGTTGGCGTCGCCTATGCGCAGCTTGGTAACTATCATAGTCTTAGCGCCGGCATTGTCCGCTTCGATTGCGGCTGAAGCGCCCGCGCCGCCGCCGCCGATTATAAGCACGTCAACATCATATGTAACGTTGTTTAAATCAACATCTTCCGCCTTGATGCGGCTGTGCGCCTCAAGCATTTCGCAAAGCTCGTGCGGCACCTGCTCGCCCTTGTTCGGTCCTATTTTAAGGGTAGAAAATTCGCTCTTTTTATAATCGGGGTGGTAAGCCGCCAAAAGGGCGTCCTTTTCGTCCGCGGTCATACGGCGCGGCTCTAATGCAATGTTATCTTCTCTTGCGGCCTCAACTGCCTTTAAAGACTTTTCAAATTCTTTTGAATACATAATCTGCGCGCCTCCTTATTTCTCAATTTCGCGGTTGTTGTAAAGCTCCTTAAGCTCCTCAACAGGCTTGCCCATAAGCGACTCTATAATTTCGGTAAACGCGCCCTCTTTAATTTCCTCAACGCGTTTTTCAAGGTGCTCTGACTTCGGCTCTATATACTTGCCGTTAAGTCTGCGTGCAAGCATTGCAACCTGCGGGTGGGAAATACCGGCAGGACATCTGGAAGAGCACACGCCGCACATAACGCAGTCAAACGATTCCTCTGCGCACTTATCAAACTCGCCGCGCTGAGCATAGGCTATGTACTGCATAACATTAAGCGACTGCGTGCAGCTCTTAGTGCAGGCGTTGCAGCCTACGCATGCATAAATTTCGGGGTAAAGCTGCATCATAATCTGCTCGGTCGGTTTGATTTTTTCAATATCGTAAACCTGTTTTACCAGTGGGAAGAAAGGCAGTGTTGCAACATACATATTGTTTTCAACCTTGGTCTGGCAGGCAAGGCAGGTTTTAAGCTCTCTGTCACCTTTTATGCGGTAGATGGTGGCGCAGGCGCCACAAAAGCCGTTACGGCAGCCGCAGCCGCGTACAAGCTGATAGCCCGCGTATTCCATTGCGCGCATTATTGTAAGGTTATCCGGCACGCTGTATTTTTTGCCGAACAGGTAAACATCAACCATAGTATCCATTTGTTTTCCTCCTTATTCCTTATCAGTACTCGTCGGGCAACTCGTCTATTTCGTCAAAGCGGAAAACGGGTCCGTCCTTGCAGACATATTTTGCGCCTATATTGCAGCGGCCGCATTTGCCTATGCCGCACTTCATTCTAAGCTCCATTGTGGTGTAAACCTGGGTTTTATCAAAGCCTAATTCCTGAAGCCCGGCAAGGGTGAATTTAATCATTATAGGCGGTCCGCAAAGCACGGCAATTTTATCGGTTGTAAAGCCCAGCTCCTTAACATAATTCGGAACAAAGCCAACGTGACCGTCCCACTCGGGCTGCTCGCGGTCAATTGTAAGATGAACATTTACACCTGTATCATTTGCCCATTCTTCGATTATTTCCTTGTAGTCAACAAGATCCTGCTTGCTGCGCGAGCCGTAAACAATATCAATCTTGCCGTAGCGGTCGCGGTAGTGGCGGCAGTAGTTAATAACCGAGCGCAAGGGTGCAAGACCTATACCGCCGGCAACGAAAAGCAGGTCGTGACCCGCAAATTCGGTATCAACGGGGAAAGGTCTGCCGTAAGGCCCGCGAATGGTTATTTCCTGCCCTACCTCCATAGAGTGCAGCCACTCTGTAACGCAGCCGCATTTTTTTATTGAGAACTCCATAAACTCGGTGTTTGTGGGGGAAGATGTGATTGAAAACATAGCCTCGCCCACACCGGGAATTGAAAGCATTGCGCACTGCCCCGGCATATGGTCGAAAGCCTTTTTACCGTCGGGTGTTACAACGCGGAAGGTTTTAACATCGGGAGTGTCTATCCTGATATCGGTAACAACGCCGATCTTCGGAATAAGCGGTTCTTTAATATCAGCCATTTGTATTACCTCCCAGTTTTTTCATTACCTTTACAATGTTCATTTGTATCGGGCATTTTGCAAGACATCTGCCGCAGCCTACGCATGAGAACATACCGTCGTTATTCGTCGGGAAATACACAAGCTTGTGCATAAATCTCTGGCGGAAACGCTCTAATTGAGTCAGTCGCGGCTGACCTGCGGACATTTTGGTAAATTCGGAATACATACAGGAATCCCAGCAGCGGAAACGCTTAACGCCGTGACCCGTGTTGAAGTCCTTAATATCGTAGCACTGGCAGGTGGGGCACACAAAGGTGCAGGTGCCGCAGCCGAGGCAGCTTTCTGAAAGCTCTTTCCACTCGGGGCGGTCGAAAAATTCCTTTGTTTTGCCGTCGCCGAATGCATCAGCTTTGAGGTTTGCCAGCGGCAGCTTTGCCATACGCTCGCGCGTTACCTTTTGCTGCTCGGTAACTGCCGTGTTATCGGCTTCTTCGGTAATGCCTTCAAGCGCGGTTAAAAGCTTTTTGCCCTTTTCGGTCTTAGCGTCCATATAAAGCGCGACTTCGGTTTTATAGCATACCACATCGCCCGCAGGCTCTGCCGCGTCTATACCGAAGGTGGTGCAAAAGCAGGTTTCATTCGGCTTTGTGCAGGCAAGGGACATTATAACCCCGTGCTCGCGGCGGTTTTTATAGTAGCTGTCCTGCGGCTCTGCCAAAAATACTTTATCCAGCACATCAAAGCTCTTAACATCGCACGCGCGCACGCCGAAAACCACAAAATCCTCGGTTTCGCTGCGGGTGTCTATAACCTCAATTTTCTTGCCTTCCACCTTAAAATCCATAAGGTTTTCGGTCTGGGGGAAGAAGAAATCCTTTGCGCTCCTTACGGTGTTAAGCGAATCGGAGAGCTTTTTGCCGTTTTCCCATTTTTCATATTTCGCGCCTGTTTTGGTATCAACCGGCATATAAAGCACATTGTTTTCTGCAATGGCGGAGAAAAGCGAATCTATTTTTTCAAGTGATATTTTACGCATTTTCATTCCTCCTTACAGCGTCGCCCGGCTCAATATCCTCGGTGGTGTAGTTTACTATCGGGGCGCGCGAGCCTACCTCTGCTCCCGCCTGATATTCGCCGTAGAAGCTGTCAATATCCTTTATAAACTTGCGATTGAGCAGGTGCAGCGGAATGTGCTGGGGACATACTCTTGAGCACTCGCCGCAATCGGTACATCTGCCCACAACGTGGAAAGCACGGATAATGTGGAACATTTTTTCCTCAAACTCGTTTGAAGCTGCCTTGTTTTCAACGCCCGAATTGGGGTTATCAAACACGCACTTTTCGCAGGTGCAGGCGGGGCAAACGTCGCGGCAGGCGTTGCAGCGTATGCAGCGCGATAATTCGTTCTGCCAGAAAGCGAAACGCTCGTCAGGGGTCATTTTTTCAAGTTTTTCAACCTCGTCAAAGCGGTGGGAGTCTAAAACAGTCCCGTCCTCGCCCAAAAGCTCATCGTAAGCCACGTGCTTTTTGGATTTGCAATTTAAGCACCTGTCGGGCAAAAGCTCGTTTCTTTCAAGCGTTATTTCGCCGTCAAACAGGGTTTCTATCGTTACATTATCGCCGTTATCGGTTACCTTGGCAATGCCCTCGGCATTGCTTTTAATTTTTCCCGTATCAAGCATACCGTTACACGGCACGCCCACGGCGTAAACCTTTTCACGGTCAAAGCGATGCTCGGTTAAAAGCTGGTTAAAGCTGTATGTATCGCAGGGCTTTAAGAAAACAAGAACCTTATTTTCACTCTTTCCCGTTTCCTTTACAAGGTACTTTGAAAAGTTGGCGCCGCAAAAATCGCCCCATACAAACTCTTTTTCAATATCCTCGGCAGTAGTGAAAAGTGCGGGGGTAATATCGTAATCAAACTCGCCCTTTTTCCAGCCGAAAACACGGTCAACCGTGCCGTTTTTAAGCAATTCGGAGGCTTTATTTACTAAAACTTCGCGTTTTATTTCTTGCATCTTAAATCCTCCAATCTCTTGTTTTCACCCAGCGCCGCAACTGTTTTTGCAAAATCGTTCATTGTGGCGGCGAACTTTGCGCCCTCTGCCGCGGAGACCCACTCAACGCGGGTGCGCTCCTTTTCAATGCCTAAAAAGTCAAGCATTGAGAAAAGCAGAGCCATACGGCGGCGGGTGTAATAGTTACCCGAGGTGTAGTGGCAGTCGCCGGGGTGGCAGCCGCAAAGAATTACGCCGTCTGCCCCGCGCTGAAACGCGCGTAAAATAAACATCGGGTTAACTCTGCACGAGCAAGGTACGCGGATTATTTTAACATCGGCAGGATAATTGAGTCTGTTGTTTCCCGCAAGATCCGCACCGGCATAGGAGCACCAGTTGCAGCAAAACGCCACTATAAGCGGCTTATATTCGTTTACTTGCATATTGCGTCTACCTCCGCCATAATCTGTTTATTCATAAAGCCCTTTAGGTCCATAGCGCCGGACATACAAGCAACCGTACAAGCGCCGCAGCCTTGGCACACAGCCTCATTTACAACCGCTACGCGGCGAACCTTTGTGGTTCTGTCGGGCATTCTGAATTCCTTTTCAACATACGAAATAGCGCCGTAGGGACAAACCTTTTCGCAGGTTGAGCAGCCGTTGCACATCATTTCATCGGAGTGCGCAACGCAGGGGTTACCCGTAAGCTTATCCTTACACAGAAGTCCTATAACCTTTGAAGCGGCGGCTCCCGCCTGGGAAACGGTTTCGGGTATATCCTTAGGCCCTTGGCATGTACCCGAAAGGAACACGCCCGCAGTGGGGCTTTCAACCGGGCGGAGCTTGGGGTGAGCCTCGGTAAAGAAATCGTTTGTGTCCATACTGGCGGTAAGCATTGTGGCAAGCGGACGGGCCGATTTATCCGGCTCAATAGCGGCGGCAAGCACCACTAAGTCTGCGTCTATATGCAGCTGTTTGCCGTAAATCAAATCAGAGCCCTGTACTTTTAGCTTATTGCCCTCGGGCGATACCTTGCCCACCATACCCTTTATGTAGTGAACGCCGTATTCCTCAACCGCGCGGCGGTAGAACTCATCAAAGTTTTTGCCGGGGGTACGCACGTCTATATAGAACACATAAACCTCGGTATCGGGGTATTTATCTCTTATAAGCATTGCGTGCTTTGCGGTATACATACAGCATATTTTAGAGCAATATTCCTTGCCCTTTTCAGCGCATGCCTCGCACCTTGAGCCCACGCACTGAACGAAAACTATCGTATGCGGATGCTCATGGTCTGACGGACGCAAAAGCGTGCCGCCTGTAGGCCCTGCCGCGTTCATAAGGCGCTCTAATTCAAGCGAGGTTATAACGTCCTTTGACTGGGAGTAGGCAAACTCGTCAAACTTCTCCATGGAAATGGGATTAAAGCCCGTAGCCACTACTATTGCGCCGTATTTTTCCTTAACAAACTCGTCCTTTGCCTCGTAATCAATGGCACCGGCAGTGCAGACCTTCGAGCAAACACCGCACTTCCCTGTTTTGAGCTTCATGCAGTGATTCGGGTCAATTGTGGCAACCTTCGGCACTGCCTGCGCGAACGGAATGTAAATAGCGCTGCGGTTATCCATGCCGAGGTTGAATTCGTTGGGAACTTTCTTTTGCGGACATTTTTCGGTGCAAAGCCCGCAGCCTGTGCATATATCCTCTTTAACGTAACGCGCGCGGCGCTTAATTGTAACCTCAAAATTACCCACAAATCCGCCTACCTCGGTTACCTCGGAGTAGGAGAAAATGCGGATTTTATCGTTCTGCGCCACGTCCACCATTTTAGGCGTTAAAATACAGGCGGCGCAGTCAAGCGTCGGGAAGGTTTTATCAAGCTGAGCCATTTTGCCGCCTATTGTCGGCTTGGTTTCAACTATATCGACCGGGAAGCCCGCATCGGCAATATCAAGCGCGGTTTGAATACCCGCAATACCGCCGCCTATAACCAAAGCACGCTTCGTAACGGGGCTTTCACCCGGGGTGAGCGGTGCGTTAAGATTAACCTTTGCAACCGCAGCCTTGGCAAGAATTATTGCCTTTTCGGTGCCTATGGGCATTTCCTTATGTACCCAGGAGCACTGCTCACGGATATTGGCAATTTCCACCATGTATGGATTAAGCCCTGCGGCAGCCGCAGTTTTGCGGAAGGTGGCCTCGTGCATACGGGGCGAGCAGGAGCAGACCACAATGCCGGTAAGCTTATACTCGGCTATTGCATTTTTAATGATCTCCTGACCTGCCTGTGAGCACATATACTGATAATCGGTGGAGAAAACAACACCGGGTTCAGTTTTAAGAGCCTCTGCAACAGCCTTTACATCAACGGTGCCCGCAATGTTGGTGCCGCAGTGACATACGAATACTCCGATTCTTTGCATATGTTATTTTCTCCTTTCCTATTTGGAATATTTGCGCATGGCGCTCATAATCGCCTGCTGGGGAATATCGTCATTTATTTTTTCGGGAATATCGTCAGCGGTCATGTGGTTGTTTCCCTTTCGGCGTATTGCTTCAAGGCGCACCGCCTCAATTATCTTTGCCGGCTCCACACCGCGCGGACAGCGCTCAACGCAGGCAAAGCAGGAAAGACATTTATAAACCGATTCCGATTTCATAAGGGTTTCAATATCGCCCGTTTCCACCATATAAACAAACTGGTGGGGGTGGTATTCCATTTCATCGTATGAAGGGCATGTGCCCGAGCATTTGCCGCAGCGCATACATTTAAGCGGATTAACGCCGCTTGCCCTTATAACCTGCTCCTTTAAAAGCTCTTTTTTATCAGGCATTTATATCCTCCTTTACGCCTAACGCCTCGGCTAATAATTCGGTAAAGTACACAACGGGTATATTGCTGCCGTTATGCACCAAATTGTACTTGCAAAGCGGGCAGGCGGTAACCGCCAGCTCTGCGCCGTGGCTTTCGGCACTGTTTGTAACGGCGTTGCTTTTGCGTTTTGCACTCTCGGGGTCTTCAAGCGCAACATAGCCGCCGCAGCATTCGTTTCTGTAGGGGTAAATTACAGGCTCTGCGCCTATTGCCCTTATAAACTCCTCCATAATTGCAGGGTTTTCGGGGTCGTCAAACGCCATTACCTTGCCGGGGCGCAAAAGCAGACAGCCGTAATAAGCGGCAATTTTTCTGCCCGTTAAGGGGTTTACGACCTTTTCTTTGATTTTATCAAAGCCTACAACGTCGCGCAAAAGCTCGAAATAGTGCATAACCTTCGTCTCACCCGAATAAGGCTCTCTTTTTTCCTTATCCTGTGCAAGATACAGGTTGGCGCGGTTTCTGAACGCTTCGTCGTTAGTTATCTGATAATTAGTCTGTTTTATAACATTATGGCAGGCGGAGCATACCGTAACAAGCGGTCTTTCCGCCTCTTTAGCGGCTATAAGCGCACGGAGGGAAGACAGCTTTGATGCTATCTCGTCGTTATTGCTTACAAACACGCCGCCGCAGCACTGCCAGTCCTCTATCTCACATAATTCAACGCCCAAAACCTCGGCGCATCTGCGGGCATAAAGGTCAAGCTGTTTAGCTTTTGTGCGGAGCGTGCAGCCGGGAAAATAACTGACCTTAATCATTATTTTTCCTCCCTGAAAATTAAACCATCTGCTCGGGGTGGAATACCTCGTCAAATTTTTCTTCGGTTAAAAAGCCCAATTCCACGCACGCCTGCTTTAAGGAGATATTATCCTTAAACGCCTTTTTGGCGGTCTTTGCCGCATTTTCGTAACCGATATAGGGGTTAAGCGCGGTAACAAGCATAAGCGAATTGTGCAGATTGTGATACATTTTATCCTTATTTGCGGTAATTCCCACGGCGCACTTGTTGTTGAAAGATACAATAGCCTCTGCAAGCAGTCGGGCGGACTGCAAGAAGTTATACGCCGCAACAGGCATAAATACGTTAAGCTCAAAATTGCCCTGCGACGCCGCAATACCTACTGCCACATCGTTACCCATTACCTGAACGGCAACCATTGTTACCGCCTCGCACTGGGTGGGGTTTACCTTACCCGGCATTATTGAGGAGCCGGGCTCGTTTTCGGGAATGTGTATCTCCCCGAGACCGTCGCGCGGACCCGAAGCCAACCAGCGAACGTCGTTCGCTATTTTCATCATATCGCAGGCGGCAGCCTTAATTGCGCCGTGCGCGAAAACAAATTCATCCTTTGAAGTAAGGGCGTGGAATTTGTTTGCGGCGGTTACAAACGGCTTGCCCGTAAGCTCGGCAACCTTTGCGGCAACAAGCTCGGAGAAGCCCTCCGGAGCGTTAAGCCCCGTGCCGACGGCTGTGCCGCCGAGAGCCAACTCATAAAGCGGCTTAACAGCCATTCTTAAAAGCTCCGCGTCTCGCTCAAGGCTTGCCCTCCAGCCGGAGATTTCCTGGCTGAACTTAATGGGTGTAGCGTCCTGCAAATGGGTTCTGCCCGATTTTACAATGCCCTCGTTTTCAGCCTCTAATTTTTTAAAAGTATTTATTAAAAGCTCTATTGCGGGCAAAAGCTTATCCTCAATAGCTACAACCGCCGAAATATGCATAGCGGTCGGGAAGGTGTCGTTAGAGGATTGGCTCATATTTATATCGTCATTCGGGTGGCAAAGCTTTTCGCCCGCAATTTGGTTAGCGCGGTTGGCAATAACCTCGTTTGCGTTCATGTTGGACTGCGTGCCCGAACCCGTCTGCCAAACAACAAGCGGGAAATGATCGTTAAGGCTGCCCGATATTACTTCATCGCACGCGGCGGAAATAGCCTTTACCTTTTGCGCCGTCATTTTTTCGGGCTTAAGCTCCGCATTGGCAAGTGCCGCTGCCTTTTTGAGTATGCCGAAGGCGTGGGTTATCTCGCGCGGCATGGTTTCAATGCCTACACCTATCTCAAAGTTTTCGTGGCTTCTTTCGGTCTGTGCCGCCCATAATCTGTCGGCAGGAACCTTCATTTCGCCCATAGAATCATGTTCTATACGGTATTCCATTTCTGTATTACCCCTTATATCTCAAGATTGCTTATAACATCCTTTAAGGTATCGGCGCTCTTACGCAAAAGCCTTACCTCTTCATCGGTCATGGGAACATTGACCTTACCTCTTACGCCCTCATGGCCTACCATGTTAAGTGTGCTGAGCGCAACATTTTCAATTCCGTATTCTCCGTGCATCATGGTGGAAACGGTCATTGTGGTGTCGATACCGCCGAGCAGACATTTGCAGATGTGGCAAACGGATACCGAAACGGCATAGAAGGTAGCTCCCTTTCTTGCAATAACGCGCGCGCCCGATTTTCTTACATACTGCTCAATCTCGCCGAAGTCAAGCTCGGGGGTGTTGATTCCCGGAGTGGTTATAAGCTTTTTGCACTCCTTTATCGGAACATTCGAGATATTGGCGACCGACCACGGAATGAAAGAAGAATCGCCGTGCTCACCGAAAACATAGGCGTGAACATTGCTCTGATTTATGTTGTAATATTCGGAAAGTCTTGAACGCAGACGCGCGGTATCAAGAATGGTACCCGAGCCGATTATGCGGTTTTCCGGCAGTCCCGACATCTTGTAGAAAGTATATGTAAGAATATCAACCGGGTTGCTTACGATAATATAGGTCGCGTCCGGAGCATACTTCGTGATTTCGGGAATAATCTGCTTTGTGATGTTAACATTAGTCTGCGCAAGCTCAAGTCTTGACTGACCGGGCTTTCTTGCAATACCCGAGGTTACGATTACAATGTCGGAATTAACCGCGTCGCGGTAGTCTCCCGCATAGATCGAGCAGGCACCGCAGAAGGGTGTGCCCTGGCGGATGTCGAGCGCTTCGCCGAGAGCCTTTTCGTTATTGATATCTATCATAACGATCTCCGAGGCAAGCCCCATTACAGTAAGCGTGTAAGCGATGGTGGAACCGACGCTTCCGGTCCCGATAATTGATACTTTGTTCATAATGCACCTTCCATTACTACAATATTCCACTTATTATAACATATATCGAGTGGTTTTGTAAATACACTATTTACATATTTCTATTACAAATATGATATAGTGATTACGCGGCTTTATGTTCAACTTTCAAAAACTGACAAAATTCGCGCCGATACATATTGTATTTTATTGACATTTGCGGTCTTCCACTATATAATAGTCATATTAAAAACTAATAAGGGGTTTATGTATGGAGAGAGAATCTTTTAAATCGCGGCTCGGCTTTCTGCTGGTGAGCGCCGGCTGTGCAATAGGCATAGGCAATGTTTGGCGTTTCCCGTTTATTGTGGGGCAAAACGGCGGCGGAATTTTTGTTCTTATTTATCTTTTAATGCTGGTAATAATGGGTCTTCCGGTTTTAACAATGGAGCTGGCTGTGGGCAGAGCAAGCCGCAAGAGCGCGGTGTTGGCTTACAAGGCGCTTGAAAAGCCCGGTCACAAATGGCACATTCACGGTTGGTTTGCAATAATAGGCTGCTATGTGCTTATGATGTACTACACCACGGTTTCGGGCTGGATGCTGAACTATTTCTTTAAGTTTTTAACCGGCACCTTCCACTCGGGCAGCACGCCCGAAGCGGTATTAAGCTCTAAATATGAGGACGCGGGCAAGGTTTTCACCGATATGCTGGCAAGCCCCGGCGAAATGGGCTTTTGGATGGCTGTAACAGTTATTGCCGGAATACTTATTTGCAGCATAGGCGTGCAAAAGGGGCTTGAAAGAGTAAGCAAGGTTATGATGAGCGCGCTTTTTGTGCTTATTCTCATTTTGGCAATACATAGCTTTACCCTCTCGGGCGCGGTTGAAGGACTTAAATTTTACCTTGTGCCGAACATAGAAAACATTAAATCGGTAGGGCTTGGCAATGTTATAGCCGCGGCTATGAATCAATCATTCTTTACTTTAAGCCTTGGAATTGCGGCAATGGAAATTTTCGGCAGCTATATGGGCAAGGAGCACTCGCTGATGGGCGAGGGTGCGCGCATTTGCGGGCTTGATACCTTTGTGGCGATTTCCGCGGGACTTATAATCTTCCCTGCCTGTTTCAGCTACGGGATTGAAGTAAATCAGGGACCCGGACTTATTTTTGTTACACTGCCCAATGTATTTGTGAATATGTCCGGCGGCAGAATCTGGGGCTCGCTTTTCTTCCTGTTTATGACATTCGCTTCGTTCTCAACCGTTATAGCGGTGTTTGAAAATATAATGTCCTCCTGTATGGATACGCTCGGCTGGAGCAGAAAAAAAGCCGCTCTGATAAACGGCATTGTAATTCTTACAACAAGTATTCCCTGCGTTCTGGGCTATAATTTATGGAGCAACGTTCACCTTATAGGCGGCAGAGATATTCTTGATACCGAGGATTTTATTGTAAGCAATATTCTGCTGCCCTTGGGGTCGCTTATTTACCTGCTCTTCTGCGTTACAAAATTCGGTTGGGGCTTTGATAATTACAGAAAAGAAGCAAATACCGGCAAGGGCTTAAAGGTTGCAAAATGGATGAAATGGTATTTCCTTATCGTCCTGCCGATACTCATACTCGCAATATTTATAATCGGAATTATCGGGTAATTTATCGGCTCGATATTCAAAAATGCCTCCCCTAAACACCGGGGAGGCTTTGATTTGTGTATCTGATATCTACCGGCTGAAATTTAAAATCTAAATTATTATCTAATAACAAATGAGCTTTCGGAAGGGCGGCACGAATAGACGAAAAAGCCTTCGTTTTTAAGATATTCCCTTGCCATCTTTGCCTTTTCATCATCGGAAAAAAGCGCGAATCTTGCGGGGCCGCTGCCTGAAAGGGATACTGCGTCCGCGCCGCAGGAGTATAGGCGGTCGGGTATATTGCTGTCCTCCCACAGTACCGAAAAGGAGTTTCCGAGCGCCAGTGTCAGCTCGGAATAGCTGCCGTTTTTAACGGCGGTCACGGTCTTTTCGATATCGGGTCTCGGGTAATCCGTTTTATCAAGCCTTGCGAACATTTCGGCGGTAGACGGCTTATCTCCCGCAAGTATTATTACAGCCGAGCATTTCGGGATAGCCGGCAGCGGGGTCAATATCTCCCCTATTCCCCTTGCGCGCTGCGTTCCCCCGTCAATCAAAAACGGAACATCCGCCCCGAGGGATACCGCCATTTCGCAAAGCCTTGCCTTTGAAAATCCCGTTTCAAAAATTTTATCAAGCCCTGTAAGCACACCTGCGGCGTCCGTGCTGCCGCCTCCGAGTCCGGCAGAAGACGGAATGAACTTTTTTATTTTTATTTGCACCTGCGGCTTTATCCCCGCCGCACCGAAAAAACAGTGCGCCGCTTTAAAAGCAATATTGTTTTCTCCGTTAAAGCTGTCGCTCTCAAAAGAGAAAAAGCGGCTTTTTTTTATTGATATCTCATCGCTTATATCCACCGTTTGCATAACCGTATCCAACTCGTGGTAGCTATCATTGCGTTTGCCGATTACCGAAAGCGCAAGATTAATTTTTGCATTTGCCGCAAAAAGTATACTGTCCATATTTTTTCATTCCTTTTTATTGCCATACGTCCATTGTGAAGCGGGTCAAGAAACGGCTCACGGCAGGTATACGGAGAAGCGCGTAAAAAAGCATAGCGCCCGAAACATTTAGAATTACATCGTCGATATCGCTTGAACCTGTTAAAAGCAAAAGCTGCAGAAGCTCTATCAGCAGCACAGAGGTCAGCGTGACCGCGAGAACGGAATACCACCTGTTTATCCTTTTGAATAGACACACCGTGAAAAACGGCAGAGGCATAAACGCGGCAAAATTTCCGAAAATGTTCTCAAAAACACTCCAGAACGGAAGTGTGCCGTTCTTAAGGGCGTTTATAAACAGCTTGAGCGTTTCAAAGGGTATTAAATTGGTGCTTTCATTTATATATCTGTAAAATTCCGCAGTGTTCCATTTAAGTACGCCGAAAATATCCCGACCCAGAGCGTCGTCGATAAGGGTGAAATCCACTATAAGAATTATATAAAATAAAAAAAGCGCGAAAATTCGGTTTCTCATTATTTTGTGCCGAATGCCCGCGTCCTCGGTTTTAAGCGCAGAAAACCATGCGGAAAAATAGCCGGTCACAACTGCGGCTGTTCCCGCTGCGATTTTTATTCCGTGCGCAAAGCTTAAAATTCCAAAGGCGTTGCAAAGCATAACGAAAAGCGCGGCAAAGCATATAAAATAAAGCACCGACGGTATAATTTTCAAAAAGCGTCGGCTCACATTATCACTCCGAAATAAGTCAATTTAGGTACATCACTTATTTTACAGTTATATACTCTCTGTGTCAAGTCTAATTATTCAAATTTCTGTGATGATAACCGTAGGTATCCGATTTAAGCGGTTCTATGGAATAGCCCATACGCAGCATTCCCTCTATAATTTCGGGCAGCGCCTGCACGGTTGACGCCTTATCCGCCGAATCGTGCATTAAAACACATGCGGAATTTTTATCTGCGGCGCTTGTCAGCACCCTGTTCCTGATATAGGTGTAGCTCGGTGTCGGATTTTCCGCGTCGCCCGAGCTTATGTTCCAGTCAAAATACGAATATCCCCTGCCGCCCACGGTTTTAACAAGCCTTGTCATAATGCCGCGGCAGTAATTGCGGCTGACGGTATTGCTGCTGCCGCCCGGAAAACGCAGAAGCGTGGGTCTAACACCTATCAGCTCATATATTTTGTCGGAAAGCTCGGTTATATCCCTGTAAAACATTTCTTCGCCCGAATATATGACCGAATAATCATGCGACGCAGTGTGCAGACCTATCGTATGCCCCGCCTCATATATTTTTTTAACATACTCTATATTCCCGCTTTCGATTACGAAAAAGGTCGCCTTGACGCGGTATTTACCGAGTATATCGAGAATTTCAAGCGTTTTATCCGATGGGCCGTCATCAAATGTAAGGTAGCAAACGCGCCTTCCGTCGGGCTGGCGCGCCTGCGGAGTTGTCCCGCCGGACGGTTCTTTCCATATATCCCCCGTTTCCGCGGCGGTCTCTCTTTCGCGGCATATTTCACCGAAGCCGGACAGCACCGCACTTATCGCAGACCTTTGCGCTTCAAGCTCGGTCTTCACCGAGTCAAGCTCTGCGGCTTTGCTTTCGGCTCTCTTCTCGTTCTGCTTTACCGTAACCGTCAAAACCAAAAGCACCAAGGCGCATAAAAGTGATACGACCGCCTTAAACAGAGTTTCAGCACTAAACAAAAAACATCAGCCCTTTCTCTACAATATAGTAGAAAAGAGCCGATGTTATTACTTGAGCCGTACTGCCTATTCGGCGAGATCGGATATAAATTGGGATATCTCCGCCTTGCCGTCGGTCATCGTTATTTTTAAGGATATATACTTAAAATCGGAGCTTAAAATTTTCGACTTATATTCCTCGTCCTTCATAAGAGTCTCAAACGCTTCGCTGACTGACGCATGTCCGTCCGATCTGCTTGCATATTTATGCTCTGTGTTGAGCTTCGCGGATTCCGCTTCGTATTTTTCGGTATCGTTCTCCGCAAGATATTTAACAATATTTGCAAGCGTCCCCTCGGTTACAAGCTGAAGCTCCGCCGCTCCGTTTTCCGTTCTCGCGGTATTTATAAGCTTTAAAAGCTCCTGCTCCAGCTCTTCGGCAGTGGCAGCCGCTTCCTTTTCAAGCACCCTGCTTTCCTTTTTGCCGCAAACCGAACAAACACGCTCTTCCATGCCCTCGGTGCTTGCGGTCGGTATAACGGTGACCAGCCAGTCATTCCATTTGTGACCGGTTTTTTCCTTATCCTTTTGAGTATACCAGCGGCCGCAGCTGCATTTGAACAGCTTATAGCCGTCCTCGGTGCAGGTCGGCGGAACCACCGTAATCTTATACGCGTGCAAATGCGGCTGACTGCTTGCATCATTATGCGGCTTGCTGCTTACGGACGATGTATCGCTCGCGGGCGGTGAATCCGAATTGATCGGAGTTTCATCGGAGCTGACCGAAGGCTTGCTGCTCACCGTTCCGGAAGAAGCCGATGAAGTATTTGCCTTGTCCTTACAGCCCGTAAAAAACAAAACCGATATAATCACCAAAGCAGTTACCGCGGAAATTTTTTTGGGAATCATTCTTTTTCCTCCGAAAACTAATTCGTAGATATAGAATTAATTAAAATCAAATTACAAGGCTATTATATTATAAAACCGTCGTTTTGTCAATGGCGGTTTTATGCCGTGTGCCGACGATTCAAAGAATTATTTACCTACGCAGAATTTTCTGAAAATTTCATCGGACACCTCGTTTGTGACCCGCCTGCCCGTAAGCTCCAGCAAAGCCGCAAGCGCGTCGTCCACGCAAACGCCCACGGCATCCACCGTGTTGCCGTCGTTCAGCGCCGATATCGCCTCATTTATGCCGTCAAGCGCGCGTTCGGCGCAGGCGCGCTGCCGTTCGTTTATCAGCACGGCAGATTCGGGGTCAAGCCCCGCAGTTCCCGCAATATCGGCAATGGTGCTGCAGAGCGCTTCATATCCCCCGCCGTTTACAGCCGAGGTCACAACTGTTCTGAAGCCCGTAAACGCCGATATATCCGCGTTGCTTCCCTTATCGGATTTATTAAGTATCACAACGGTATTTTTATGTTTTACAAGCTCCAAAAGCTGTTTATCGTCATTATCAAGCGGTTTTGTTATGTCAAACACCGCAAGCACAAGGTCGGCAAGCTCTATTCTTCTTTTCGCAAGCTCTACGCCTATGCTTTCAACGCGGTCGTCGGTGTCCCTTATTCCCGCCGTATCGGCAAGGCGCAGCATAATATCCCCCACGGTTACCGTGTCCTCTATAACGTCGCGCGTGGTGCCGGCAACCTCGGTCACGATTGAGCGTTCCGCGCCGCTTAACATATTCATAAGTGTTGATTTTCCCACGTTCGGCTTGCCCACTATTACCGTTTCAATTCCCTCGCGCAAAACTCTGCCCGCATTGTAGGTTGAAAGCATTTGCTCGGTCTCATCGGCGCAGGCCTTAAGCAAAGACAAAAAGCTTTCTCGGTCAAGTCCATCTATTTCCTCATCGGGGTAATCGGAGTAAACGGCTATCGCCGCGTCGGCAGATGTAAGCCTTGAAATTATACCGTCGATCTTTTCGCTTATCCTCCCCAAATGCGCCGCGCGGGAAAGCCGCAGCTGCGACTCGTTTTTAGCCGAGATAAGCCCCATAATGCTTTCAGCCCTTGCAAGGTCTGTTTTGCCGTTTAAAAACGCGCGCTTTGTAAACTCGCCAGGCTCTGCGGGGAATGCGCCCTTTTTATATAGAAGCCGCAGCGTATCACGCAGAATAAGCGCGCCGCCGTGTACGGATATTTCCACCACATCTTCGCCGGTGTAGCTTTTCGGCGCTTTGAAAACAAGCGCCACCGCATCATCTAAAACGGTTTCGCCGTCTCTTATTTCGCCGTAAACGGCGGTATAGCCCTTTAAAACGGAAAGAGGCTTGTCCGATACTGCGAAAAAAACACTGTCGGCAATTTCTATCGCCTTTTCTCCCGATATTCTTATAACCCCCACCGAGCCCTCTCCCGGGGGCGTGGCAACCGCCGCTATTGTGCGTTCGGACATTTTTTCACTCATCCTTTAAAAACGGAAACTGTTACAATAAGAAAAATACAAGTATAATGGTAAAAAATCCCGAATAGCTTTTGGCTCCCTCTGACGAGGGAGCTGTCGAGTGAAACGAGACTGAGGGAGAGAAAAATAAAATTTTATCGACTATTAAGGTCTTTCTCTCCCTCCGTCACGGCTTACGCCGCGACACCTCCCTCGTCAGAGGGAGGCTTTTTTACATCAATACAGTCAGCGTGACAGCCCTGCGTTTAATTTCCCGTAAATTTTACTGCCTTCTGCAGCGGCAGCTGCCGAGATAAAGCGCTATCGCGGTTGCTATAAGCAGAACTATTCCGAATATCGCAATCGGAACGATCGAAGCTACTATAAGCTCCGCGGCATATGCGCCTGCAATTGCTCCTCCCACAAAGAATAGGAGTACAAGCAATGTGAGCGCCACGGCGTGCGGGCAACTCATACGGCAGCAGCCTGTTGTCAGTCCTCTGTTATCGCACATAATTTCACATCCCGTAAATATTAGGTCATGACCATTCCCATTATATGCGTAAGTGAGGACAGGTGTAACACCGAAATTATTTCATAAATTCGTACATAGCGCGGTAGCACATATATACATCGAACTTTGCGGTGGTTTCAAAGGGCGCGTGCATGGAAAGCACCGGAACGCCGAGGTCTACAACGTCAACACCCATATTGGCAACGAACATTGCAACCGTTCCGCCGCCGCCTATATCCACCTTGCCCATTTCGCCCATCTGCCATACTATATTTTCACGGTCAAGCAGCGCGCGAACCTCGGCCACATACTCGGCGGACGCGTCGGACGTTGATGACTTACCCCTTGCGCCCGTGTACTTTGTAACCACAACGCCGTAATTTAAGAAAGAAGCGTTTTTGCGTTCCATAACATCTTGGAAAGTCGGGTCCATTGCGGCGTTTACATCGGCGGATAAGCACTTTGAGTGCCTGAGTGCCAAGGTCGGGTCGCCGCCCTGCATTTTTGCAAGGTCGCCCACAACATAGCGCAGGAAATCCGATTCAAGCCCCGTGTTGCCCATAGAGCCCACCTCTTCCTTATCGGTAAGAATTGCAAGGGCTGTTCTTTCAGGCGTTTTAACCTCTAAAACGGCGGTTAAAGCGGGGTATGCGCAAACACGGTCGTCCTGACCGTAAGCGCCTATCATAGAGCGGTCAAAGCCTATATCGCAGGCGTGCGCCGCAGGTACCATTTCAAGCTCGGCAGAGAGGAAATCCTCCTCTGTAACGCCGTATTTTTCGTTGAGCAGCTTTAAAATATTCAGCTTTACAAGCTCGCTGCCCTTGTCGTCCTTAAACGGGTGGCTGCCTATAAGCACGTTTAATTCCTCGCCCTTTATTCCCTCGTTCAGCGGGCGCTTTATCTGCTCGCTTGCAAGGTGGGGCAAAAGGTCGTTTATAACAAATTTCGGCTCGTCTTCTCTTTCGCCGACCGATACCTCTTTAACCGTTCCGTCCTTTAAAACAAAAACGCCGTGCAGTGCCAGCGGCACAGCCGTCCACTGGTATTTTTTAATTCCGCCGTAATAATGGGTCTTGAAAAGCGCAAGATCCACGTCCTCATAAAGCGGATTGGGCTTTAAATCAAGGCGGGGCGAGTCGATATGCGCCGCGGTGATGTTAACGCCGTTTTCAACAGGCTGCTTGCCTATTACCGCAAATGCAACCGTTTTGCCGCGGTTGTTAAAGAAGACCCTATCGCCCGCGCTGTACTTTTTGCCGTGCTCAAACTCGGTAAAGCCCGCCGCCTTTGCCATTTCCATTGCAGCCTTTGCCGCCTCGCGCTCGGTTTTTGCCTTATCAAGAAAAACCTTGTAGCCATCGCAGTAACTGTCCGCCGCATTTACAATGCTTTCGTCACTGTAAAGTCTGCCGTTTTTACGCTTGTAGGAAAGCTGCTCCCTTAAAAGCTCCGATGCCGTTTTTTCAGCCATTTATATTACCTCCGATAATGTTTTTCAATATATCTGAAAAGCGCTTATAAAACGCCTTTTCATCCGAATTGTTATAAAGAAAATAATCCGCTCTTTGTTTATAGTATTCATCCGTCTTACCTGCGTTTATTCTTAAATCGGCAGCGTCGTCGGTCAGTCCGTCGCGCTTTATAATGCGCTCTCTGCGTATTCCCGTATCGGCGGAAACCGCAATTACCGCAGTGCAAACCGAGTTAAGCCCGCTTTCAAAAAGCGTGGGCGCGTCAAGCAGAACGTTTTTGCCCTCAGCCTCCGCTAAAACCAGCTTTACTATATGCGGTAAAATTGTTTCATTTAAAAGCTCGGTTTTTTGGGGGCTTGCAAAAGCTGCCGCAGCTAAAGCCCTGCGGTCAAGCGAGCCGTCGGTTAAAAGTATTTCTTTCCCGAAGGCGGCAACCAAAGCCTTTAAGCCGTCGGTCCCCTTTTCTGCTGCGGCTCTTGCCAGTTTATCGCAATCAATAATCTGCAGGCCAAAGCCTTCCGCTGCCGCCGCAGCCGTGCTTTTGCCCGCGCCTGTGGGGCCTGTTAAGCCTATAATTACGCTCATAGCTTTATCACCCTGAAAGCCGCCGCGCGGATAAGGCGGTTATACACCGCAAGCCCTATTCCGCTTTTTGAGGGGGCGTGAACATAAATTTCGGAAACGCCAAGCCTATCAGCCTTTCTGAGCACTGCAAAAACGCTGTGGGCAAGGGTCTTTTCATCCTCCGCCGTGCCGTAAAAAAGGCGCGGAACGGTTATTTTTTCCCCGTCCTCATAAAAGCAGACCGCCGCGGCGTTCGGCTTGGAATTTACAAATTCGGCGAATTTCTCACTCTCGCCCTCAACCAAATAGGTTTCGGTTTTAGGGGCGTAATGCTTGTATTTCATCCCGGGGGAAGCAACCTTCTCACCCTCTGCGGGCATTGATAAAACCGCCTTATCAAGCTGAATATTCGGTATTACGGTTTTAAGCTGCTCGGGCGTTACCGCACCCGGTCTTAAAATTTTGGGCGGGTCGGTTACTAAGGTTATAACGGTGGATTCCACCCCTACAGCACAATCCTTTCCCATGACCACGGCGTCAATTTTGCCGTCAAGGTCGCCTATAACGCACTCGGCGCTTGTGGGGCTGGGTCTGCCCGAGGTATTGGCAGAGGGTGCTGCCAGCGGCACGCTCGCCGCTATTATATCCCGTGCGGTGGTATCAAGCGGCATTCTCACCGCCACGGTATCAAGGCCCGCTGACACGCATGGCGGAATTTTATCGGTTCGCTTTAATATCATTGTAAGCGGTCCCGGCCAGAAAAGCTCTGCGCATTTATAGGCGCTTTCCGGTATATCCCGCGCTATTTCGGTAAGCACCGATATATCCGCAATATGCACTATAAGCGGGTTATCCTGCGGTCTGCCCTTAGCCTCAAAAACCTTTTTGACCGCGTTTTCATCATAGGCGGACGCCGCAAGCCCATATACCGTTTCGGTGGGAATCGCAACGGTTCCGCCGTTTTTTAAAAGCTCCGCCGCGCGCGCTATGCTGTTTTCATAATTTTCCGAATCCGTTTTCAGTCTTTCGGTAATCATATCATTCCCCGTTTTCAGCCCGCAAAGCCTCGGTGCGGTAATAAGTGATGAGCGCGTCTATTATTTCGTCAATATCGCCGTTCAAAATCTGCTCAAGCTTATAAAGGGTAAGCCCTATTCGGTGATCGGTCACCCTGCCCTGCGGATAATTGTAGGTTCTTATGCGCTCGCTGCGGTCGCCCGTGCCCACCTGCGATTTACGGTCGGAGGCTATTGCCTCGTCATGCTCGCGCTGTGCCGCGTCAAGCAGGCGTGAGCGCAGAATTTTAAGGGCCTTATCCTTATTCTTATACTGGCTGCGCTCATCCTGACACTCAACGACCGTGCCCGTGGGAATATGGGTGACGCGAATTGCGGACGAGGTCTTGTTTATGTGCTGACCGCCCGCACCCGATGAACGGAAGGTATCAATTTTAAGGTCGGCGGGGTTTATCTCCAGCTCTACATCCTCCGCCTCGGGCAAAACCGCCACTGTAACGGTAGATGTGTGTATGCGCCCCTGCGTTTCGGTATCCGGCACACGCTGAACGCGGTGCACGCCGCTTTCGTATTTTAAACGTGAGTATGCACCCGCGCCCTCAATCATAAATACAATTTCCTTAAAGCCGCCGAGCTCCGTTTCGTTGGCGTTTATAACCTCAATGTGCCAGCGGCGGGATTCGGAATACATGGTATACATTCTGTAAAGCGTTCCCGCAAAAAGGGCAGCCTCCTCGCCGCCCGCGCCGCCGCGGATTTCCACGATTACATTTTTCTCATCATTAGGGTCTTTCGGCAGCATAAGCAGCTTTAATTCATCTGAATACCTTTCAAGGTTTGCCTTTGCCTCCTTCAGCTCTTCCTCGGCAAGCTCCTTAAGCTCCTTATCCCCGCCGTTTTCCGCTATTATTTGCAGCGCCTCTTTTTCGGCCTGCTGCGCCGATACATACTCGCGGTATTTTTCCACTATGGGCGAAAGCGCCGCGTGCTCCTTCATAAGCTTTGTGAAAAGCTCGGTATCAGCCACGGTCTGCGGCTGCGAAAGCTCTGCGGCTATCTGCTCATAGCGGCTTGCAACCGCCTCCAATTTATTAAACATTGCTCTCTCCGTCGGTTCTGATTATTTTTTTAAGGCTTTTTTCCGCCTTTGCGCGCGGCACCATTACTTCCCTGCCGCAGCCGTCGCATTTAAGGCGAAAATCCATACCTATGCGCAGCACGGAAAAGACGTCCGCGCCGCAGGGGTGCTTTTTCTTCATAAGCAGCTTATCGCCCACCCTTATATCCATTCGCGCACCTCGTTTTTATTTTTACATATTATTATACATTATTTGTTTCGGAAAGACAAGCCTGAATTTATCACACGTTCGTGTCAAGTATTTGCAGAAAAATTTTTTTGAGAATGCTAATAGTGAATTAACGGTAGATTTGCGGTTTAAAGTCAAGCTACCGGCTGCAAGTATCGGTGCCAAATGCTTCAGTGTTGTTTCGCTCCATAAATTTCCGATGTTTATGCGGATTTGCGGTTGTTTTCAGCCATAAGGAAATTATGTTTAAAAATAAGAAAATTACCCTTAAATTCGGCAGAAAGTCAACACGAAAAAAACGGGATAAGGCATTTCGCCCTATCCCGTTTTTTATTGTTTGATTCTTAAAGCAATCTTGGCTTAAAGACCGGAGAAATACCTGTTCTGAAATACTGTTTCAACTCTTGAACCCAAATACCGACAAAAAGTTACAGAAACCATCACGGAATCCTAATTACCGAAGATTAAAGGAATATGGGATTAGTCCATGCTTTTTTGCCGTTTTCGTCGACTATGCTTATTCGCACATAATCATATGCCCCGGCCCAAAAATTCACTATGTCAAACTCGGCGTGTGTGAGTTTTCCGTTTTCATCAATAATAACCCTGTTAGGATGCATATCGCTCTGCAACCGTATTCTTGAAACCGGAGAACAATCGTAAAGCGGACAAATAATCTATAGTGAGATAAAAGCAGATATAGTGAAAATATTGCGGCAGTTATGCAATCAAAAATGTGTGGAAATAATATAAGCTGAATTGTGTCCCGACCGTGCATTTTATGCTCATTCGGTCTGCGAGTTGATCTCCGTCCGGTTGATGCCTTATGTATTCCTGTATTTGCCTATTCCGCGCGCATAACAATAATCTCGGATTTATTTTCCCTGTCGTTTCTGAAAACGATTCCGTAATTCATAAGATATTTGCCGTCATATGAATTTTCGCCGATTCGGTAGGTCGCGTTTTCGCAAAGACCCTGCGGCTTTATAAATTCATCCGGAGAATAAGCCATCGCCTTATAGCTGCTTATGCAAACGACCGCGGTTTTCTTATCCTCCGACACAAATTCCACAGCCGACAAATCGGTTTCAAAGGGAGATTTTAAGCGATAGCAGTCGCCCTTATGGAAGACCTCCTGCAGCTCGCGGTATTCGCGCACCTTTTTCTTTGCAATCTCAAGCTCATGATCTGTGCATTTATTCAAATCAAGCTCAAACCCGAATTGACCCGGAAGCGCAACATCACAGCGCATTTCAAAGGAGGTTATTCTTCCGATCTGATGATTCGGCACCGCCGAAACATGCGCGCCCATTGAGGAATACGGATAAACAATGCTTGTACCGTACTGTATGCGAAGCCGCTCTGTCGCGTCGCTGTCGTCGCTCGTCCAGGTCTGCGGCATATAGTAAAGCATTCCGGGATCGAATCTTCCGCCGCCGCTGGCGCAGCTTTCAAACAAAACGTTCGGGAAACGCTGCGTTAAGGTCTCAAGCACACTGTAAAGACCGAGCATATAGCGGTGCTTTACCTCACCCTGTCTGTCGGCGGGCAGCTCTGATGAGCCGACCTCGGACATATAGCGGTTCATATCCCACTTGACATACTCGATATTTGCTTTATTAAGCACATCGGAAACCGCTTCGGTTATATAATCGCAGACATCTTTTCTTGACAGATCCAGCGTCAGCTGATTTCGCACAAGGCTTGACTGCCTGCCCTTTGCGTGCAGGATCCAATCGGGGTGAGCGCGGTAAAGGTCACTGTCCGGATTTACCATTTCCGGTTCAAACCAAAGCCCGAAGCGCATACCGAGCGCATTTATTTTATCGGCAAGACCCCGAAGTCCGTTCGGCAGTCGGTCGGGGTTTTCCACCCAATCGCCCAGTCCCGCGTTATCGGCTGTTCTTTTGCCGAACCAGCCGTCGTCGAGCACCATTGTGTCAATTCCTATCTGCGCAGCCTTCTCCGCAATTTTAACAAGCTTTTCCTCGTTAAAATCAAAATAGGTGGCTTCCCAGTTGTTTATAAGCACAAACCGCTCGGAATCGCGGTATTTGCCCCTGCAAAGCCGAGTGCGGTAAAGCTTATGATAAATTCTCGACATTTCGCCGATACCGTTTGCGGAATACACAAGAACCGCCTCGGGAGTGCAGAAGGTACCGTTCTTTTCAAGCGTGTAGGAAAACTGAAACGGATTTATACCGATATATGCACGCGCGGTATTGTATGCGTCCAGCTCAACACCCGCAACGAAATCTCCGCTGTAAACTAGGCTAAAGCCGTAAACATCGCCCTGCGTTTCGGCAGCGTCCTTTGAGCATACCGCCATAAACGGGCTGTGGTAGGCGCTGCTTGCGCCGCAGCGGCTCTCCACGCATTGATTTCCGCTTGTTATCCTCTTCCTTGTGATTTGACGTTCCCTTGTCCATGTGCCGTCAAGGGTCAAAATATCGCTGTCGGCCATGCCGTAAAAATCAACGGCAGCGCTCATTGCGCCGCAAAGCACGGTTTTTTCTCCGAGATTTTTTATAACGGTACTTCTTGTTATCGCATCGATATTATTAAAAACGGTATAATACAGCGTAACCTCTAACTGCTGCACCTCGTCTGTCAGGGTAATTTTAAGGGTGTCCGCTTCGGAATCGGCTTCGGTGTAGGTTGCAGGCAGCCCTTCGAGAGCGGGCTTCCCGCTTTCAATTTCATATTTTGAAAATTTCAGCTTGACCTGCTGCCCGTTTACACCGGAGGAAATCTGCATCGCCGGAATGCGATTATCCGCATTGCCGAAGGTCGGGTATTCCTGCGGCAGCGTGTTTGAGGAAAATTCCCCGCGATCATAAGCGGAAAGCGCACGTCGTGTGTAGGTTTTTCCCCAGTCGTCCGGAATCCTGTCAATCCGCTTTCCCCAATGAATATGAATCGGTAATTCTCCGTTCAAAAGACCGATTATGTAGCTTGTTTTTTCGGTGCTTAAATAAAACACCTTGTTTTTTTCATCAAATGTAATCATAATATTCTCCCGAAAGCTTTTAATTTTCATAATTAATTATACATGATAATAAAATAATTTCAATCAAAAAATAACCGTTTCGGGAAAAATTTTCCGCTGTTTTACAATCTCTACGTTAGGCAAACGAGAATAATCCGAACCTGCCGCGCTAAGAATTACATCAATATGCGACACATCAAATTATAAATTTTGTTAATATATTTATACCGCTAATGTCTGAATTACTTGATGTGCTTTTGTGAAAATTCCTTGGGGGTCATACCGTAGCGCTCCTTAAAGAAGCGGCTGAAATATTTCGCGTTGTTAAAGCCGCACATATCGGAAGCCGTCTCCACGCCGAAGCCGCCCTTTATCATCAGCTCCACAGCGTGATCCAGCCGCAGATTTATCACATAATCCTTGAGCGAGACTCCGTAGCACCTGGCAAAAAGCTTGCGCAGATATTGGGCGCTGATTCCGCATTTGGCGGCAAGAGTTTCCGCGTCAAGCTTTTCGGGGAGGGTGTAGTGCTCCTCAATATATTTAAGCGCGGGAGCGACAAGCTCATGATACCTTGTGCCGTAACGGCTTGATTGATAATCCCTCCGCAGCAGCGAAATTATTTTATAGAGGTCGCCTGTTACCGCCTCGGAATACCCTAGGCTTTTCCTCGTCCAATCGCGATCCGCCTCTTCAAAAAGCGCCAGCATCCTCTCGGGGTCTGCCGCCGAGAGCTTGAACGGCTCAAGCGGCTCATCATTTGAAATTTCAAAGTTAATTATATACATATATCTCGATTCGGTTCTGTCGGCAGGCTTCCGTCTCACCTTATATTTGCAGCCCTTCGGCAGAAAAATACAGTCGCCGCTTTTGCAGGTTACGGCGCCGTAATAAGGAAATCTGTAGGTATGCTCCCCTGCGGCGAAAAAAGCAAGCCCGTGTGACGGACGGTTTCTTTCCTTTGCCTTAAGCGCACCGAACGGTGCGTGCGCCGCAACAATCGGCGCGGTAATATGAAAATCCGATTCAAATAAATTCATAAGGCTTCCCCCGAGGATATTTGTATATATTTCTATATATTTATTATAATGCATACACCGAATAAGTCAAGTTCCGCAGTCAATAAAAATCATCGGAAAATGTGAGCGGCCCGACAGCGTTGCTTTCCCCATACGGCTTGCGGTGCGCCCTAACAGATTTCTGTTGCCCGACAGCAAAACAGGCGAAACGGTGTTCTCGCCGTCTCTTAAAAACGGAGTGACATCAAGCGTATACAGAGCAAATGCAAGGACGCCCGCAGACTGCTCGTTAACGATAACCTCCGCAGCGGACGCATTTAATTTATTTACCGAAATAACATACCGTGCAAATGTCGCGCCCCGATTACATCCGTGAGGGCATGAATACACTTTGAGACTCATAAATTTCAGCCATTCCTATCTTTGTGAAATATTTAAAGCCCAATATAACATATCGGGGTGCTTTTTCATCATTTTTTTCAAATAACAAAAAGTGAGCATTCACGAGTATATGCGAGAAAAACGGAGTATTTTAAAGACAATAAAATTTAAGGCGCAAAATACGGCAGAAAAATGTAGAAAAAAAGCAAAAAATACTTGACATTTTAGCGTTTTGATAGTATAGTCTATATTTAGTTAGACATTGAATTTAATATGTTTAAGCATCTGTGTAGAGAGCAGGTTCAGATTTTATGCCGTAGTTTCGGGTCAGAGGACCTTTGAAAACTATGAAAAACCCTTTGTTCAGGGCATATTACGAAGAGTCTGCGGGTATCGCACGGGGAAAATTATTCTTGTGTCGGCACTTGGTGTTGAACAAAGGGGGATGCTTTATGAAAAAAGAAAATATTGTGGAGCTTAAAAACATTTCGGTCGCTTTTGACGGCGAGCAGGTTTTGGACGGGCTTGACCTTGAAATCAAGGATAAAGAGTTTATAACTCTGCTGGGTCCCTCCGGTTGCGGTAAAACCACCACCCTGCGGCTTATAGCCGGCTTTTTGGAGCCGGACGGCGGCGAGATTTTGTTTGAGGGCAAAAAAATAAATGGTGTTCCGGCGTATAAGCGTCAGGTTAACACCATTTTTCAGCGTTATGCACTGTTTCCGCACCTTAACGTGTATGAAAACATTGCTTTCGGTCTGCGGGTTAAAAAGCGCCCCGAAAAAGAGATAAAGGAAAAGGTTGCCGAAATGCTGCGCCTTGTAAACCTCACGGGGCTTGAAAAACGGCATATCGATACCCTTTCGGGCGGTCAGCAGCAGCGTGTGGCCATTGCCCGCGCCATTGCAAACCACCCCAAGGTGCTGCTGCTCGACGAGCCGCTTGCCGCACTTGATTTGAAGCTCCGCAAGGATATGCAAAAGGAGCTTAAAAAAATTCAGCAGCAGTTAGGCATAACCTTTGTTTTTGTAACGCACGACCAGGAAGAGGCGCTCACCATGTCCGACCGCGTGGTGGTAATGGACGGCGGCAAAATTCAGCAGGTAGGCACTCCGCAGGATATTTACAACGAGCCGCAGAACGCCTTTGTGGCTGACTTTATAGGCGAATCGAATATAGTGGACGGCATTATGCTGCACGACCTCTACGTTGAGTTTTCGGGTGCGCGGTTTGACTGCCTTGATAAAGGCTTTGCCGAAAACGAGGCGGTGGATGTTGTAGTCCGCCCTGAGGATGTGGATATTGTTCCCCCCGAAAAGGGTATGCTTACAGGCACGGTAACTTCCGTTGCGTTCCTCGGCGTGCACTATGAAATAATAGTGGATATAGGCGGCTTTAAGTGGATGATACAAACCACCGACGAGCATTTTGTGGGCGACAATGTGGGGCTTTTCATTGAGCCTGACGCCATTCACATTATGAAAAAATCAAAGTATTCGGGACTTTACGGCGATTATTCCTCCTACAGTGAGGAAATTGACCACCTCTCCGACGTTATCGAGGAGGAATAGCCGTGAACAAAAAATCCTTCGGCAACAAGCTGGTAGCCTCCCCCTACATTGTGTGGTCGGCTATATTTATAATTGTGCCGCTTGTTATAATGTTTTATTTCGCCCTTACCGATAATAACGGCGTTTTCACCCTCGCTAACATTACGGCAATAGGCAAATATAAAAAGGCGTTCGGAATTTCAATACTCTACGCCGCGGTTTCCACCGTTATAACGCTGCTGCTCGCCTACCCCATGGCATATTTTATGACAAAGCTTAAAATATCCTCGCAGCGAATGCTTTTTATGATCGTTATGATTCCCATGTGGATGAACTTCCTCATACGCACCTATTCATGGATAACCATACTTTCAAACACGGGTCTTATAAATACGTTTTTGCAGAAAATCGGGCTTATTGATAAGCCTATAAAGCTGCTCTTGACCCCCGGCGCCGTAATCCTCGGCATGGTGTACGATTATATTCCGTATATGATTCTTCCCATTTATTCTGTTATGTCAAAGCTGGATAAATCGCTTTTGGAGGCGGCAGAGGACCTAGGCTCAAACTCGTTCACCAAGTTTAAAAGGGTGATTTTTCCGCTTACAAAGCCCGGCGTTATTTCGGGCATTACAATGGTGTTTGTGCCGTCCGTCAGCACATTTTACATTTCGCAAAAGCTCGGCGGCACCAAAACAATGCTCATAGGCGATACGATCGAATATTTCTTCAATTCGGGTCCCGAGCATTACAATATCGCCTCGGCAATCTCCATGGTGCTGATGGTTATGATACTGATTTGTCTGTTTATAATGAACAGGTTCTCCGACAGTGACGACGGAGGTGTGTTAATGTGAAAATACTCTCCCGAATTTATGTTGCGCTTATAATTTTGTTCCTATATGCCCCGGTTGCGGTCATGGTTATTTTTTCATTCAACGGCAGCGGCAGCGTTTGGGTAATGAACGGCTTTTCCACCCGCTGGTACGCGGGGCTTACATCCGATACCGCAATGATGAGCGCACTGCAGCACACCCTAATAATTGCGGTGTCCTCCGCCTTTATTTCGACCGTGCTCGGCACGGCGGCGGCGGTTGGCATTACGGCAATAAGGCGCAAGATGCCTAAAAAAATCATAATGTCGGTCACGCAAATTCCTATGATGAACGCCGATATAGTTACGGGTATTTCCCTTATGCTGCTGTTTATATTCGTCGGCAAGCTTTTGGGGCTTTCGGAGTCACTCGGGTTTTTAACGGTGCTTATTTCCCATATCACCTTTAACCTGCCCTATGTTATTCTTTCGGTAATTCCGAAATTAAAGCAGACCGACCCGAATTTACCCGAGGCGGCTATGGACCTCGGCTGCACGCCCGTAAAGGCGTTTTTCAAGGTAATGCTGCCCTCAATTTCCACGGGAATTATTACCGGGTTTATAATGGCGTTCACGCTGTCGCTCGACGATTTTGTTATAAGCTATTTCACCTGCGGGCATTACCAGACCCTGCCGATAGTGATTTACTCTATGACGAAAAAGACGGTAAAGCCCGACGCATACGCGCTTTCCACCCTTATATTCATAACGGTGTTTGTGCTGTTAATACTTTATAATGTACTGCAAAGCAAATCAGAGAAAAAATCGCAGATGAAAGAAAGGATTTAGATAAATGAAAAAGACAATTGCTTTAATAATAACGCTTGTAATTACACTCTCCGTCGCGCTTACGGGCTGCGGATACACCTATAAGGAGCTTAACCTCCGCGCAAAGTTTGACCAAAGCCTTAAGGGTACTACCCTCACGGTTTACAACTGGGGCGAATATATTTCCGACGGCGAGGATGATTCCATGGACGTTAACAAGGAATTTGAAAAGCTTACCGGAATCAAGGTTAAATACTTAAATTATGTAAGCAACGAAACTATGTATTCTCAAATTAAAAGTGCAGGCGTCAGCTATGATATAATAATCCCCTCGGATTATATGATAGAACGCCTTAAAAGCGAGGATATGCTGCAAAAAATAGATACATCCAAAATATCAAACTATGACCTTATAGACTCAAAGTACAAGGGACTTTTCTTTGACGAAAAGGATGAATACAGCGTTCCCTACAATGTGGGAATGGTTGGTATCGTTTATAACGAAAAGCTTACCGGAGCGAATATTAAGCACTCGTGGAATGTGCTGTGGGATCCGAAATATAAGGATATGGCGCTTAATTTCGATAATCCGCGCGACGCGTTTATGACCGCGCAGATGATTTTGGGACAGGATCTCAACACCACAAACAAGGCGGATTGGGACGCCGCAGCAGAGCTGCTTAAAACCGGCAAAAGCAATCTTCAGGACTATGTTATGGACGAGGTCTTCAGCAAAATGGAAACGGGCGAAGCATCGGTTGCTCCCTACTATGCGGGCGACTGCCTTACAATGATGGACGTTAACAAAGACCTCAAATTCTTCTACCCCGAAGAGGGTACAAATATATTTGTGGATTCGATTTGTATTCCGAAAAACGCCAAAAACGTTGAAGCGGCGCTTATGTATATAAACTTCCTGCTTGATCCCGACGTCGCGACGGCTAACGCCGAATATTTAGGCTACGCTTCCCCCAACACCGCGGTTGTAAATAATAAGGACTACTGCTATTACCGAAACGAGATACTCTACCCTGCCGAATCCGATATGCCCAAGGTTCAGTATTATCACGATATTGACACCGACACCAGAACCTATTACGAAAAGCTCTGGAGCGAGGTTAAGCTGCACTGATTAATTTATAAATAAAAATTAAAAACGCTCTCTTATCCGCAAAGTAGGTAAGAGAGCGTTTTTTAGACATTAGATTTTAGATGTGCAAAATCACACCATTTGCACAAACCAATATCAAGCTAAAATCGTCTTAAACCGTTAAATACTTTCTTTTGGAGTTGCAGACCTCGGTAATAAACGCGCTGTCAAGCTCGGAAAGCTTATAGCCGTTTCTGTAAATCAAAACATCCAAAAACACCTTGTCGTTATCCTCGCAGACGCGCTCTGTAAGATCATACTGCTCATAAATTTCCTTCGGCACGGGAGATACCCACATAAACGAGTCGGTCACGCTTTGCAGCAATCCGAATTGACTGCCGCGCTCAAAAATATAAATATGCTTGTCCACGCTGCCCGAAAGCTCCTCTTTTTTAACATCGGTCAGCGGCAGCGATGGCACATAAGGATCGGCATGGCTGATTTCTATATACGGTGCCAAATCCTTGCAGCAAATTGTTTTCTTTTTTGCCAGCGGATGCTCCTTTGACATAAGCAGACGGTACTTGAATTCGGTAATAATCTCGGCGTTCAGGTGCTTTTCCTCAAACATCGATTCAAAATATTTTTCAAAGGCCGACTGAAAGCGCACTATACCTAAATCACTGTCGCCCTTAACAACATTATTGACGGTGCGGCGCGAATTGGTCTCCTTATAAAATATCTCGGTGGGAATATCCCTTCTGATACTTTTCGCAAAGTCCGCAAAGGCGCAGGCAATGTAGCTTGCCCTCGGAACGCAGACGGAAAAATGCTGCTTCGGTCGGCGGTCGTTCTTGTATATTTCTTCAACCTCTTCGACCTGGCTGATTATTCTTCTGGCATACTGCAGAAATTCCTCGCCCTCAGGCGTTATCGTAATACCCTTTGAATTTCGGTTGAATATAGTGATATTAAGATTATCCTCTAATTCCTTAATCGCGCGGGATAAATTCGGCTGCCCCATATAAAGATTTTCGGCTGCACGGCTGATCGACTTTGTTTTGGCTATTTCAACCGCATATTTCAAATGTAAAATGTTCACGCTCTCACCTCTGCCCTATTAATTTTAGCCGACCGCGCTTCTTTTGTCAATATTTTACTTTATCAATAATCTGTCAGATCCTCCAGGTAATCGGTCACAGAGCTTGCAAACACGAATTCCTCGCAGCTCGTCTCCGACCCGGGTATAAAGGTATAAAGCTTTTTTCCGTAATAATAAACGGTGAATTCCTTGCCGTCGTTTTTCTCATATGCCTCACGCAGAGTATCATAAACGCCGGAATTAAGTGACGCTGCTATACTGTAACCGCCGTCTTCCGATGATTCAAGGAAGTAAAAGTCAATATCCTTTTCACTGAAAATTTCGGTATTCCGCGGAGAAACAAGCTTTATTTTTTCCTTATAGGTATAGCTGTCGTCGCCCGTGCGGGCTTTGGGTCTGGTCTGCGAAAACATCCAGCAGAACATATCACGGTCGGAATATGCCGTGTCCCATGCGTTATGACCAACGCCGTAAAGTCTTTTGTAATCGACCATTTTCCCGCCCGCACTTAAAATCGCATTATACATCTCATCCGAGGCGCCGCAGCCTATCGTGGTATCAGCCGTCCCATGGTATATTTTTATCGGGATACCTGTCAGATTATACGCAGAATAGGAGTTGCCTATACCGCACACCGGAACTGCCGCCGCAAATTTCTCGGGATATCTGTCAATAAGCGCCCATGTGGCTATTCCGCCCATTGAAAGCCCTGTTATATATATTCTGTCGGGATCTCCGCCGTATTCGCTTTTAACACTTTCCAAAAGCCGCCATGCAGCGCCGAGCCAGCCCTTTTCATCACCGTAGCCATCCTCATCGAGGTTCCACCAGCCGTCGCTCGGACATTGCGGCGCTAATATTATGCTGCCCGATATAATATCGCCCGCAGCGTTGAACATGCCTTTGAAATTGCGAATCTGCGTGAGGTTATCCTCCCCGCGCTCCCCGGCACCGTGCAAAAGAAGGAGAATAGGTGTTTTCTTATCCTTTTGCAGATTTTTCGGTATATAAATTCTGTACGGCAGTGTCTTGCCGCTTTTGCTGTCATAAAACTGCTTTTCCGTAAGGTCAGCGCTGCTGCATACCGTTTCCTTTGCCGGCTTAAACAGCTTTGTTACATTTTCTTTACGTACGGACTTTGAGGCAGAGCTGCTTTGCTGCGGCGCCTTCGATGATATCGACGGTTCTTCATTCTTCGTGACCCGAGACTGCTGTGCCTGTGAAACCGACGGCACATCGGCGCTTTCCTCCGCGGCACCTTCGGCATCTGTGCTGTCCGCCCGGCTTACCCGACCGCCGGACACCGTATCGTTCTTTTTTACGCCGATTTCTGAAACGCTTCCCAAAAATTTCGGCAAAAGAAATACCGCCCCGAGCGATAACGATACCGAAACCAAAGCCGCAACCGAAATAATTATGATCCTTTTCATCATAATACTCCCCTCCACCTAAAATGATTATACACAATTTTCTGATTATTTCAACAAAAATATTAAACAAAAAATCAAAAGCTTTATTGTTATCAATAGAGCATCTCTATCCTTCAGGGTGATAATTTTTCTTTTTTGTCTTGAAAACGGGCTGTATGTTTGATATAATTAACAGACCTATTATTTTGAAATGAGGCAGACAATTGAACGAAAAAGAAATTGCCGAAATAAGACGGCGCTTTAACCCGCAAAAAACCAACATTACGAGCATTCACGGCAGCTTTGTAAACGACCGCCGCGAAATAATCGCGGAATTCACTCTTCCGCTGGCAACCCTTACGCAGGATGAAACCGAGGCGGTGCTTTCGGTGCTTAAAAAGCTGCTTTCCGGCACACCGAGTAAAAATCTTATAGATATTGAATTTACAAACGAGCAGGTGCTTCACGGCGAAGAGCACAAGCGCCTTTTAAGACTGCGCGATTCCTCCCTTGACGATGAGGCGGCGCTGAAAGGTCTGTGTACGGATATAACCGAGACCGTGAGGGTCGAGGGCAGCTATCTTATCCTTTCGGCTATGGATCATTATGATGTTTTCACATACCGCGAGGACGGAAAAAAGGACGAGGACTCCACCGAGCTGTTCAATTATTTTGTATGCGGAATCTTCCCCGTTAAAACCTCAAAGCCGCAGTTAAGCTTTACCGCATTTGAAAATACATTTAAAAATATTGTTACAAATTCGGTCGTGTCGGCTCCTCTGCTCGGATTTATGTTTCCCTCATTTGACGACCGGGCGGCGAATATCTACAATACGCTTTTTTATACCAAGGACGCTTCGAGCGATAATTCCGAAATTATCGACAGGCTTTTCAAGGCAGAGCCGCCCATGCCCGCCGCAGAGCAGCATGAGGTTTTCAGCTCGCTTTTAAAGGAAGCCACCGCGGATGAAAGTAATCTCGAAATAATCAAAAATTTCCGCGATGAAATCGGCGATATGATTACAGAGCACAAGGAAAGCCGCGAGCGTGAGCGGCTGACGGTATCCTGCAATGATATCTGCGATATTCTCTCCTCATCCGATGTCAAAGATGAAAAAATAGAGGGCTTCAGGAAAGGCTTTAACGAAAGCTTCGGCGAAAAAACACGGCTTGATCCGCAGAATCTTGTTGAAACGAAGCGCCTTGAGCTTAAAAATGCGGATATAAGCATAAAAATAAATCCGGAACGCGGCGAGCTTGTTAAGACGCAGGTTATCGACGGCGTTAAGTACATACTCATCCGCGCCGATGAGGAAATTGAGGTCAACGGCGTACCGATAAATATTGAGTAGGTGTTTTTATGAAAATGCTTTTTAAGCAGCGCCTTTTTTCCTGGTTTGACAGCTATGATATTTACGATGAGTCCGGAAACACGCTTTATACCGTAAAGGGTCAGCTTTCGTGGGGTCATTGCCTTAAAATATTCGGTGCCTCCGGCGAGGAGCTTGGTACGGTTAAGGAAAGAGTATTCACCTTTTTGCCGAAATTCGAGCTTTATATCGGCAGCAGCTATATAGGCTGCATCAAAAAAGAATTCACCTTTTTCAGGCCGTCCTTTAATATCGATTTCAACGGCTGGCATATAGACGGCAGCTTCCCGGAATGGGATTACACGGTATATAGTGCCGGCGGCTCGGTTGTGGCAACCGTTTCAAAGGAGCTTTTCCGCTGGACAGATACATATGTTATAGAAGTCGCTGATACGAGCGACGCGCTCTGCGCGCTTATGCTTGTGCTTGCGATAGACGCGGAGAAATGTTCGAGAAACGACTGAACACAAATCAGACGGTTTCCTGCATTTTCCGATAAAAAATGCGCAGAGGTCTTGAAATAACAGACAGGATATGTTAAAATATGTTTGTAATTTTTCGGCTGCGGCGGATATGATTTTGCCCGGCAGCCGCAATACAGCAATTTTGGAGTGTAAAAATGTCGGATAGTTATAAAAATAATAATATTAATTTAAAGGATCTATTTCATTTTGCTTTGACCAAATGGAAAATTTTTGCCGTTCTCGCGGTTTTCTTCGTCGCCGCGGCGGCAATTTACTCTTACTTATTGGCAACCCCGCTTTACGATTCTGCGGGAAAGATCTACATAATAAATAAAGAAACCTTAACCTCTGCGGAGATATCGGCTTCCACCTATCTTACAAGAGATTACACAAACCTGATTGCGGACGCCGCGGTTTTAAGTGATGTTTCAGATAAGCTCGGGAAAAAGTATTCGGTAAGCGAACTGAAGAACGCCATTACCGTAAATAATCCGGAGAATACCCGCTTTATAGAAATCAGCGTCAGAACCGCCAGTGCGAATGATTCAAAGGTAATCGTCGATACTGTCTGCACCGTTGCGCAGGAAAAAATCACCGAGCTTTTGGGGGTCGATCGCTTCACCATAATCCGCAAGGGTACGGTAGCGGCATCGCCGTCGGTTCCGAACAAAACAAAAAATATTATGGTGGCATTTTTGCTTTCCTGCTTCACATATGCCGCAATCGTTTTCGTTGCGTTTTATTTTAACGATAAGATTGAGGACTCTGCCGATGTTGAAAAATGCTTGGGGCTCACCGTTCTCGGAAATATTCCCTGCAACAGCACAAGACGGCGTTCAAAATAAAACTTTCTAAACAAACCTCGTCGAAATGGAGAATATAAATGTTTGTAGAAGAAACAACACAGAATGATTTGATTTCAAATATAGGAACAATGGGCGCAGGAAGGGTCAATTTCAATACCTCCGCCGCGAACGACTACCTCACAAAGGAAAATTTCAAAGCACTTCGTACCAACCTCTTTTTCTGCGGAACGGATATGAAGGTCATTATGCTCACAAGCTCCCGTGAAAATGAAGGCAAAAGCACAATTTCGACCGAGCTTGCGAAGAATCTCGCGGAAGCGAATAAAAAGACCCTGTTTATTGATGCGGATATGCGCAAATCCGTGCTTCAACCGCGCAATTTAAAGCAGCATAGCTATATGGGTCTTTCGGAGTTTCTTTCGGGTCAGGCGGAATTGAACGAGGTCATTTACAACACGCAGGACCCCGATTTTGATGTTATTTTCAGTGGTCATTTCCCGCCGAATCCCGTTGAACTGCTCGGCAGCGCACAATTTTCATCGTTGCTTCAAAGCATGCGCGGCATCTATGATTATGTGATAATTGACTCTCCCCCGCTCGGCTCGGTTATAGACGCGGCGGTAATGGCACCCGCCTGCGACGGAACAATAATCGTTATGACCCCCGGCGTTATAACCTATTCCGAAGCCCGCCAGGTCAAGGAGCAGCTTGATAAGAGCGGCTGCAAGATCCTCGGCGTAATTCTTAACGATATTACCGGCAAGCACAAAAAGGATTACAAAAGCTACTATAAAAATTATGGATATTCCGCTTCAGCAAAGGGTAAAAAATCGCGCTGATTACGAAAGGATATAAGTCATGAGCAATATTTCAGAAATCGACAAAAACCTTGCCGTAAACGAAGTCACCTCAACAGACGGATTGATTTTCCGCAATTGCTTATCCTCACCCTTTTCACTTCACGGACTGCTCCCTACAACCCCGTTTTTCCGACTGCCGCTTGAAATAGCGGAAACGGTGAACCCGGGCGTCATGGGGCTTTGCCGCAATACCGCCGGCGGAAGAGTGCGTTTTAAAACAACCTCAAGGCGTATTGTGCTGCAGGTTGAATATGACGGAATCTCCCCCATGCCGCATATGCCGCTTACAGGCTCTGCGGGCTTTGATATGTATATTTTTGCGGGCGGCGCTTACTCATATGCCGGCTCCTTTATTCCACCGATCGACTGCAAGGATTCCTTTAAATCGGAAATCACGCTTCACGATAACTCCGTGCGGGATATAACAATAAACTTTCCGCTTTACAACAGCGTTAAAACTGTTCGCATAGGCTTAGAGGAGGGCGCTCTTTCGTCATGCAGCGACGGCTATACGGATAAAAAGCCCATAGTTTTCTACGGCTCATCGATAACGCAGGGAGGCTGTGCTTCACGCCCCGGCAATTCCTACCAGGCGCTTATTTCCCGCCGCTTTAATATTGATTATTTTAATTTCGGCTTTTCAGGCAACGCACTCGGCGAAAAAACCATGGCGGATTACATAGCGGCTCTTCCCATGTCGCTTTTCTTCCTTGATTTTGACCACAACAGCCCGAACGCCGAGCATTTAAAGGCGCATCATGAAAGCTTCTTTTTGAAAATTCGCGAAAAGAATCCCGATCTGCCTGTTATCATGGCGACAAAAACCGATATACCGCGTTCACCCGCAGCCGAAAAAAGCAATGCTGCACACCGAGCGGTAGTGTACGAGACCTATGAAAACGCCGTAAAGCGCGGCGACCGAAATGTAATTTTCATTGACGGTGCGACCGTCTTTTCAAAGGCGCTTACACTCTCCGCCCCGGCGGACAGCTGCACGGTAGACGGCTGCCACCCGAACGACCTCGGATTTGCCTGCATGGCGAAGGTCTTCGGTGACGCAATCGAAAAAATGTTCGGTCTTTAATAAAAATCAATTTATAAAAGGGTGTGGTTCTTATGGCAAGGCACAGCTCCGTTAAATGGATAACCTGTAAAAGCTGCAATCACGAATACAGCAACGAATTGCAGCGCTGCCCCTCCTGCGGCAAATCTGCACCCCTCTCCCTTTCATGGGCACTCGGTGCGGTATCGATTGCTGCGGTTGCCGTAATTGCCGTTTCGGGAATAATACTCGGCTTTACGGAAAAAAAGCATGCCGATATTCAATCAAAGCAGGCAGTAAGCTCCGCCGCCGTATCGGCGCACCCCACCGCCTCGTCACAGAGCGATTCAAAGCAAGAATCCACGAATATTGAAAGCCCAATCCCGAGCTTTTCGCAATCAAGCAGTGAAAAAACAAGCGCTATTCCCTCTGCATCGGCAATATCTGCCGTAAGCAGCCGTACCGAGACATCGGCACCCGAGCAAGGCTCAACGAGTCAAGCGCCGCAGAGCAATGTGCGCGCCGTTGAAACCGCCGATATTGTTCTGCCCGACTTTTTCAGTGCGAACGACGGACTTAAAAGCTGCCGAGATCAGTATCGTCCGCTTTCCTTTATTCCTTTAGTCTCCGGTATGAAAAATTCAGCCTATAATTATAATAAACCGTTCGTAGCTGATTATATTTTTGAGCTTGGCGGCGACGGTATTGAAAAAAGACTGTCCTACATATACAGGGTGCAATTCAGTCTTTGCGATATTAAAAGCGCAAAGGAAAAATTTCAAAAGCATATCGATGATAATTCCGACTTCTTTAGGAAACAGCTTGCCTTATACAAGGAATATTCTTCGGATGTAACGGGCATAGAGATTATATTTAAAAGCGATATATCCAATCAAACACTCGCTTCGAAAATTTTCAGCTGAACAATACAAACCGAAGGCTCCCTTGTGTAAAGGGTGACTCCTCACAGTGTGAGGAGATGTCACAAAGTGACAGAGGAGACCGCCGCAGTCGGCGGCTGCCGCGGTCAGCAGCTGAGGGATTGTCAAAGACTAAAGATTAATATAAAGCCTTGACCGCTTGCAGATATTGAAAATACATATACACAAAAAATCCTCCCCGAATACCGGGAAGGATTTTTTCTTCGCTTTAAGCTTATTATTTTGTTCGCCTTCGGAGCGCTGCGGATTAATACATTCCGCCCGCCTGCGCGGCAGCGGCTGCGGCTGCGTTTGCAGCGGCTGCATCCTCCTTCTTATCGGCAACAAGGCTCTCGGTAGTAAGAACCATTGCCGCAACGGAAGCCGCGTTTTCAAGAGCAGAGCGTGTAACCTTGGTCGGGTCAACAATGCCCGCTTCTATCATATCGGTATAGGTCTCGTTATAAGCGTCAAAGCCGTAGTTCACCTTGCCGCTGTTTACGATCTTATCTATAATTACAGAGCCTTCAAGACCTGCGTTAAACGCAATCTGCTTAATCGGAGCCTCAAGAGCCTTAAGCACGATATTAACGCCTGTTTTTTCATCGCCCGAAACGGTATCAAGCAGTGCCTTAACCGCCGGAATAGCGTTAATAAGTGCTACGCCGCCGCCCGCGACAATGCCCTCTTCAACAGCAGCCTTGGTAGCGGAAAGAGCGTCCTCGATGCGGAGTTTTTTATCCTTCATTTCAATTTCGGTAGCAGCGCCTACTTTAATAACGGCTACGCCGCCTGCAAGCTTGGCAAGTCTTTCCTGAAGCTTTTCTCTGTCAAAATCAGAGGTTGTGGCTGCAAGCTCGTTTCTTATCTGGGCTACTCTGTCCTTAATGGCGGCAGAATCGCCTGCACCGTCAACAATAATGGTGTTTTCCTTTGTAACCTTAACCTGACGCGCCTTGCCGAGCTGCTCCATGGTGGTGTCCTTAAGCTCAAGTCCGAGCTCCTCGGAGATAACCTCACCGCCGGTGAGAATAGCTATATCGCGGAGCATTTCCTTGCGTCTGTCACCGAAGCCCGGAGCCTTAACCGCAACGCAGGTAAATGTGCCGCGCAGCTTGTTAACGATAAGGGTTGAAAGAGCCTCGCCCTCAATATCCTCTGCGATTATAAGCAGCTTTTTGCCTGCCTGGACAATCTGCTCGAGCAGCGGCAGAATCTCCTGAATGTTGGATATCTTCTTATCGGTTATAAGGATAAGAGCGTCGTCAAGCACAGCCTCCATCTTATCGGAATCGGTCACCATATAGGGGGTAATGTATCCGCGGTCGAACTGCATACCCTCAACAACCTCGGAGTATGTTTCGGCGGTCTTTGATTCTTCAACGGTAATAACGCCGTCGGCAGTAACCTTGCTCATAGCCTCGGCAATAAGCTTGCCTATGACCTCGTCGCCCGAAGAAACGGTTGCAACACGCGCGATATCATCGCTGCCGCTTACCTTTTTGGAGTTCTTTACAACCGTATCGATAGCGGTGTCAACAGCGGTCTTTATGCCCTTCTTTACAACCATCGGGTTAGCGCCCGCGGCAACATTCTTCATGCCCTCTTTAATAAGAGCCTGTGCCAAAACGGTAGCAGTGGTGGTACCGTCGCCCGCGGCATCATTAGTTTTAACGGAAACTTCCTTAACAAGCTGCGCACCCATATTTTCAAACGGGTCGTCAAGCTCTATTTCCTTTGCTATAGTCACACCGTCGTTAGTGATAAGGGGCGAGCCGTACTTCTTATCAAGAACAACATTTCTGCCCTTAGGTCCTAGGGTTACCTTTACGGCGTCTGCCAGTTTATCAACGCCTGCCTGAAGCGATTTTCTTGCTTCCTCGCCGAAAACAATATTTTTAGCCATAATAAATTACCTCCGATTATTCAACTATTGCCAAAATATCCGACTGGTGGAGAATTGTATATTCCTCGCCGTCAATTTTAATATCCGTGCCCGAGTATTTAGCGGCGATTACCTTATCGCCCTCTTTAACGGACATTTTAACTTCTTTACCGTCAACCGTGCCGCCCGGGCCTACGGCTACAACAACCGCAACCTGCGGCTTTTCCTTTGCGGCGGATGTTAAAACAATGCCGCTTTTTGTGGTTTCCTCTGCTTCCGTCGCCTTTATGACGACATTATCGGCCAAAGGTTTAATTTTCATATCTGATTCCTCCAAACAATATTAAGCGTGAGAAAAAGGCAACCGGTAAAGTACCGGAATATTCTTCCTCTCTCTTTCGTACAATATACATTATAATCGAAAATCAGGGAAAGTCAATACCGCATTTTAAAAATTAAATTTTTGTTAATAATTAATGTCTACTGAATGATTGCATTAGCAAATGCAATTATATAAAATCGAGTTAAAATCTCGATTTTATGGGTCAAAACCTTTGTTTTGACCGTCAGTTTCCATTGATTGTCGCCTGATTTTAAAAAGAATCAAAATGTGATTCTTTTTAAAGTGCAAGGTTTTTTCGCAATTTTGCGAAAAAATCTTGCACCTGAACAATTCAAAAGTTTACACCTACATGCTCGGGTTAAGGTATTTTTGAATTGTTCAGCAGGCATTAATTAAGTGTTTTTCAGCATCTTTTCAAGCACATTTATAAGTACAAACCGCTCTTCGGGCGTAATATCGCGAAGCAGCTGCGAGGAAAATTTTTCACGGCTTATGCTCATTGCCTTTGCGGCGATTGCACCCTTGCCGGTAAGCACGGCAGAGCCGTCGGCTTTTATCTCGACCATGTTCTCGGCTTTTAGTCTTTCGGGTATTTCGTCCGCCGGGATTTTTGCAATGCTGCCCAAATCAAAAATTCGCAGCAGCACTGCGGTTTCCTCGGCGTTGTGCCCTGTGCGGTGCGAAACCGCGGAAATCATCTCGTTTTGAGCGGCGTTGATGCCGCTTAAAAGCTTTATTATTTTTTCATTTTCATTATTCATTAAAAGTCACCTGCTTTGAGAATTGCAAAAGAATTATAGCACATTAATACGCCTTATTCAAGCCAAAATATGCCTTGCGGCAATTGACAAAATATAATGGGTATGGTATAATCCTCATGTACTATATATAGTTGAAAAGGAGCCGCTTATGCCTGATAACAAAGATTTTTACATTTCACCGCTTTCAACCCGCTATGCTTCCGACGAAATGCAGCATATTTTTTCGGAAAACTTTAAATTCCGCACCTGGCGCAGACTGTGGATTGCTCTCGCCAAGTCGGAAAAGGAGTTAGGGCTTAACATTACCGACGAGCAGATAGCCGAAATGGAAGCAAATAAGGACAATATTAATTACGATGTCGCCGAGGCGCGCGAAAAAGAGGTTCGGCATGATGTCATGTCGCATGTTTACGCATTCGGCGTGCAGTGTCCGAAGGCGGAGCCGATAATTCATTTGGGCGCAACAAGCTGCTATGTCGGCGATAACACCGATGTTATAATCCTGCGCGAGGCGTCAGGCATTATTATGAAAAAAGCGGCGCAGGTGCTTAAAAATCTTTCTGAATTTGCGCTGAAATACAAGGCCCTCCCCTGCCTTGCCTACACTCATTTGCAGCCCGCGCAGCTTACAACCGTGGGTAAGCGCGCAACGCTTTGGATGTATGAGCTGTCGCAGGATATTCGTAACCTTGAATTCCAGCTTGAAAATTTAATGCTTTTAGGCTCAAAGGGCACAACCGGCACACAGGCAAGCTTTATGGAGCTTTTCTCGGGGGACGAGGAAAAGGTTAAAAGGCTTGAAACGCTGATAGCCGCAGAATTGGGCTTTGACGCCTGCGTACCGGTTTCGGGGCAGACCTATTCAAGAAAAACCGATTCGTATTTCCTTTCGGTGCTGTCGGGCTTTGCGCAGAGCGCATATAAATTTTCAAACGATATGCGTATATTGCAATCCTTTGAGGAGATGGAGGAACCGTTCGGAAAAAGCCAGATAGGCTCATCCGCAATGCCTTATAAGCGCAATCCCATGCGGTGCGAACGCATTTCCTCCCTTGCAAGATATGTTATAATCGATGCCGTAAACCCCGCAATGACCGCAGGCACGCAATGGTTTGAGCGCACGCTTGACGACAGCGCAAACAAGCGCATTTCCGTTGCCGAAGCGTTTTTGGCGGTGGATGCCATACTCAACATCTACATAAATGTAACCTCCGACCTTGTGGTCTATGAAAAGGTTATTAACCGCCGAGTGATGGAAAAGCTGCCCTTTATGGCTACCGAAAATATTATGATGGAATCCGTAAAGCGCGGCGGCGACCGCCAGGAGCTGCACGAAATAATCCGTGTTTTATCCCATGCGGCTGCCGCAAAGGTAAAGCTTGAGGGCGGGGCTAACGATCTTATAGACCGCATAGCTGCGGACGAGCGAATTCCGCTTACAAAGGAAGAAATAATAAAGGAGCTTGACCCGCGGAAATACATCGGCAGAAGCGTTTCTCAAACCGAGGAATTCGTGAAAAGCGTTATTGACCCGATACTTAAAAAATACAATACCGAAAACATAAATGCGGTTTTAAACGTATAGGAGGAAATTATATGAATTTTTTTGAAGAGCTTAAAAATTATGATACCGAGGTGGCGGACGCCTGCCATGCCGAGCTTGAGCGCCAGCAGCACAATATTGAGCTTATAGCCTCCGAAAACATCGTTTCAAAGGCTGTGCTTTTGGCTGCTGGCGGTGTGCTTACCAATAAATATGCGGAAGGATACCCCGGCAAGCGTTATTACGGCGGCTGTCAATGCGTTGATGTGGTTGAAAACATCGCGAGAGAACGCGCGAAAAAGCTTTTCGGCGCAGAGCATGCCAATGTTCAGCCGCACTGCGGAGCAAGCGCAAATCTTGCGGTATTCTTCGCATTTTTAAATCCCGGTGACACCGTTATGGGCATGAATCTGCAGCAGGGCGGGCATTTATCCCACGGCTCGCCGGTCAACATTTCGGGCAAATATTTTAATGTTGTTCCCTACGGCGTAAACCCCGAAACCGAAATGATTGACTATGACGAAATGCGCCGCATAGCGCTTGAATGCAAGCCGAAAATGATAATTGCGGGTGCAAGCGCATATTCACGCATAATTGATTTTAAGCGCTGCCGTGAAATTGCCGATGAGGTCGGCGCGTATTTAATGGTGGATATGGCGCATATTGCGGGACTTGTAGCCGCAGGGCTGCACCCCTCGCCGGTGCCGTATGCCGATGTTGTGACCACCACGACCCACAAAACCCTCCGCGGACCGCGCGGCGGACTTATTCTCTGCAAGGAAAAATATGCCGCTCAGATCGATAAGGCAATTTTCCCCGGCACACAGGGCGGGCCGCTTATGCACATAATCGCTGCAAAGGCGGTAGCATTAGGCGAAGCTCTCACACCCGAATTCAGGGAATATCAGCAGCAGATACTCAAAAATTCCAAGGCGCTCTGCTCTGCGCTTCAGGATGAGGGATTTGATATAGTATCCGGCGGAACGGATAATCACCTTATTTTATTAAAGCTCATTAAAAACGGTATTACCGGCAAGGAGCTTGAGCACAGGCTTGACGAGGTGCATATCACCGCAAACAAAAACACCGTACCGAACGACCCTCAAAGCCCGTTTGTCACAAGCGGCCTCAGAGTCGGTACGCCTGCGGTTACCACACGCGGCTTTAAGGAAGCGGAAATGAAGGATATTGCAAGATGGATAGCCCTTTGCGCAAACGATTTTGAGCCGAATAAGGAAATTATCACAGGCGAGGTCACCGAGCTTTGCTCCCGTTATCCGATTTATTAATTAATTCACCGAGGTGTTGAAAATGTCCTATTTATCAGATATAGAAATCGCTCACCGCTGCAAAATGCAGCCTATTTCAGAAATTGCAGAGGCAGCCGGAATAGATGAAAAATATGTTGAGCTTTACGGCAGATACAAGGCAAAGATTGACCTTTCAATCATGAAGGAAAATAAACGCCCGGATGGCAAGCTCATACTCGTTACCGCCATCACACCCACCCCCGCGGGCGAGGGCAAAACCACCACCACCATCGGTCTTGCCGACGGTCTTAAAAGAATAGGAAAAAACGTTATGGTAGCGCTCCGTGAGCCGTCTCTCGGTCCCGTCTTCGGCATAAAGGGCGGCGCTGCGGGCGGCGGATACGCCCAGGTCGTGCCGATGGAGGATATTAATTTACACTTCACGGGTGATTTTCATGCAATAGGCGCGGCAAACAATTTGCTTGCCGCAATGCTTGATAACCACATCAAGCAGGGCAATGAGCTCAGAATCGATGTGCGCCGCATAACCTGGAAGCGCTGCGTTGACATGAACGACAGACAGCTGCGTAATATTGTGGACGGTCTCGGCGGCGTTGCAAACGGCGTTCCGCGCGAGGACGGCTTTGACATTACGGTTGCGAGCGAAATAATGGCTATTCTCTGCCTTTCACAATCGATAACCGAACTGAAGGAACGGCTTTCGCGCATAATAGTAGGCTATAATTTTGACGGCAAGCCCGTCACCTGCGCCGAGCTTAAGGCAGAGGGCGCGATGGCTGCGCTTTTAAAGGACGCATTAAAGCCCAATCTCGTGCAGACGCTTGAGGGAACTCCCGCGCTGGTGCACGGCGGGCCGTTTGCGAACATCGCCCACGGCTGCAACTCCGTGACGGCAACCCGTCTTGCAATGCGGCTCGGCGATTACGCGGTAACCGAAGCGGGCTTCGGCGCAGATCTCGGTGCTGAAAAGTTTTTGGATATAAAATGCAGAGCGGCGGGTCTTACCCCCGCTGCGGTAGTTATGGTCGCCACCGTCCGTGCGCTTAAAATGCACGGCGGGCTTGATAAAAAGAGCCTTGATACAGAAGATATTGCAGCGCTCGAAAGGGGTATTCCCAATCTCTTAAGGCATGTTTCCAACATTAAAAGCGTTTATAAGCTGCCATGCGTTGTGGCAATCAACCGCTTCCCGACCGATACCGACGGCGAAATTGATTTTATAATAAAGAAATGCAAGGAGCTCGGCGTAAATACCGTGCTTTCCACCGTCTGGGCGGACGGCGGAAAGGGCGGCGAGGAATTGGCACGCGAGGTTGTTAGACTCTGCGAGGAGGAAAAGGGCGATTTCACCTTCAGCTATTCGCTTGACGGCACTATTGAAGAAAAGATAGAGGCCGTAGTCAAAAAAATATACGGCGGAAAAGGAATTAATATCCTTCCCGCCGCGCAAAAGCAGATTGCAGCCCTTAATGAAAACGGCTTTGCCGGCTTCCCTGTCTGCATCGCGAAAACGCAGTACAGCTTTTCCGATGATCCCGCTCTTCTCGGTGCTCCCGAGGATTTCACGGTGACCGTTAAAAATGTTAAGATTTCCGCGGGCGCAGGCTTTATCGTTGTTCTCACAGGCGATATCATGACCATGCCGGGACTGCCGAAGCACCCTGCCGCGGAGCGTATAGATATTGACGAAAACGGAATTATATCCGGGCTTTTCTAAAGCTCGGAAACAAATATCCCGGCGCAATCCTCCTCGCGCAGTGCAATCACCGCGCCGCGTATTAAAAACGCTTTAGGATCTCCGCCGGGGCTTTTTCCTATACATTCCACCCTTGTTCCCGGCGTAAGCCCAATATCGAGCAGCCGCCTGCGCATGTCTCCTCCCACGGTAATTTCTTTAACTGCCGCAGCGGCACCGGGATCAATGTCCTTCAATGTTTTCACCGTCAGTCCCCCTTTTACTGACATTATATTCAGCGGCGCTTGTACGGGTGCCGCAAGGGAGTCCGATCAATGGATGTTATTTACGAAAATAAAACCAATCTGATTGAATTCAACTGTTCCTCCATTCTGGGTGAAACAATGCATCTCCATAAGGAAATCGAAATTGTTTATGCTATAAGCGGGCAATCAATGGCATACGCCGATAAAAACGGCTATCTCTTAAACCCCGGAGACACCTTTATCGCCTTTCCGAATCAGATTCATTATTACGAAACGATAGAGCGCGGCGAATATATGGTGCTGATTTTTTCATCTGAAATTCTTTGCGGATTTTCGGATAAAATTTCCAAAAGCATTCCGGACAAAAATGTCATTTTGGCAGACGAGACCGATGAGCTGTGCGAGCTGTTCGGAAAAATCCATACCCTTTACTGTGATAGATCCGAATACGGAAAAATGCGGCTTATCGGCTGCATAAATATCGCAATGAGTATTATGCTGCCCCATTTCGTGCTGAAAAACGCAAATTTCGAAAAGAATTCCGCGTTCTACGGCATTATGGATTTCTGCACGCACAATTTCACCGAGCAAATAACCCTCGATTCGGTTGCGGAAAGACTGCACTTAAGCAAATACTATGTTTCCCACCTCATTAACCGCAAATTAGGTCAAAACTTCAACGAGTATATAAATAATCTGCGAATCAATGAGGCGTGCGCGCTGCTCAGGGAAACAGATAAAAAAATCGCCGAGATCTCCGAGGAGGTCGGCTTCGGAACGATACGCTCGTTCAACCGTTCCTTTAAGCAGATAACGGATCTGTCCCCCGCTGAATACCGCGCGCAGATTGCAACGCTGAAAAGCCGAAAATAGCGGCTTTTTATACGCATTCAGCCGTTTATCTTTTCAGCTCCTGCGCGCCCTTATGAACATCCTCTGCGAATTTTATGCCGGAAATCATTCCCATTTCAAAAAAGGTTCTGCGAAGCGTGCTGAGCGAAGCGCCTATAATATCGGATATTTCATCCTGCTCCGATGAGTCGCTGCCGTATTTATCCGCAAGGGCATACAGCGCTTTTTCGGAATTTTTGATTTCTTCCGCATAGCTCTGCCGTTCGGGATATTCGTCCAAATCGCCGCCGTTCACCAGATGATCGCATACAGACGATAACCGACTGTTGTTTAACAGTTCCGATAAATCCATTTTACATTCTCCATCCATAAAATATTCTAAAAACAATTATTTGTTTTTACGCTGATATTATAAGCGCTGCGAAGAGTTGTGTCAAGTCAAAAATTGGTAATATTATGACTGAATTCGGCTTTTCTTTGACTTTGTTCGCTTTTAAGCTTATAATTTATGAAAGCGGCGTGATAAAAAATGTCTGCCTTAGAAAAACTCAAAATGCCGCTCACAGAATGAGGAATGAAAACAGGCAGACCCGCACAAGCCTGCCGAATATTAAGAAAGCACAGGCAAAAAAAGAAAAACGACAGAATTATTACCCTGCCGCTTTTATACAAATAAATTTATGTTTTTATTTTAACACAATGCGTCAATTTGTCAAGAAATTTGTTACAAAAAAATGAATTTTGCGCATTTTTTTACTTTTTGCACAAAACAAAAAGTCGTAATTCAGTATTTTCAATAGTCAAGGTGTGAGAATATTTTGCAAAAAAACGATGAAACCGTTCTTGAAATAATCGATATGACATCAGACGGCAGCGGCATAGGCAAATGCGGCGGCATGGCTGTCTTCGTTCCGATGACCGCAATCGGCGATACGGCTTTGGTGAAAATCCTCAAGGTCAAAAAGAGCTTTGCCTACGGAAAGCTTATCGAAATCATCAAGCCGTCGCCCGATAGAGCGGAAAACGACTGTCCCTCATTTTCGCAGTGCGGCGGCTGCGTATATCGCCATATAAGCTATGACGCGGAATGCCGAATCAAATCCGATAAGGTATATGAAGCGATAAAACGAATCGGCGGAACAGATATGCCGCCCATGCCGATAATTTGCTCGGGCAACAGCGACCGCTACCGCAACAAGGCGCAATATCCGCTCACGGCAGACGGAGAGGCGGGCTTCTATGCCTTTCATTCCCACAGAATCGTTAAATGCCGCGACTGCGCTTTGCAGCCCGAAGCCTTTTCACAGATAACCGATGCCTGCCGAAGCTGGATCATAGAAAACAATATCTCTGTTTACAATGAGGAAAGGCATTCCGGGCTTCTGCGCCATATATACCTCCAAATAGCCGAAGCGACCGGGGAAATTATGGTGTGCGCCGTTATCAACGGTAAGACACTTCCCTACTCCGATGATTTTACCGACCGCGTCACAACAGCCTGCAGCGCGGTAAAGAGCATTCAAATAAATATCAATACCGAAAAAACCAATGTGATTTTGGGCGAGGAATGCAGGGTTCTTTTGGGCGAAAAATACATTACGGATATACTTTGCGGAATAAAAGTTCGCCTTTCTCCCCTTTCCTTTTATCAGGTAAACCGCGCGACCGCCGAATTGCTCTACAAAAAAGCTGCGGAATATGCCGAGCCCGACGGTAAAACCGTGCTCGACTTATATTGCGGCGCAGGCACTATAGGGCTCTCACTTGCAAAAAGGGCTGAAAAAATAATCGGCGTTGAAATTGTTCCGCAGGCGGTAAAGGACGCCCGCTTTAATGCAAAGCTGAACGGAATTACCAACGCGGAATTCATCTGCAATGACGCCGCAGGAGCTGCCGCGGAGTTGGCTCTTAAGGGAGTAAAGCCGGATGTTGTAATAGTAGACCCGCCGCGAAAGGGCTGCTCTGCGGAGCTGATAGCCACAATTGCCGAGCGCTTTTCACCCGAACGCGCCGTATATGTCTCCTGCGATCCCGCAACCCTTGCAAGGGATATTAAAATTTTCGCGGAAAAGGGATATTCTCTTAAAGAGTACACACCTGTCGATATGTTTCCCCGCACCTCGCATGTCGAGACGGTATGTCAGTTAGTTCTGAGAAAACCGGTAACACATATCAACATTGATGTGGATGTTGAAGAACTGGTGCAGGATAAAAGAGGACTGGCAACCTATGGGCAAATCAAGGATTATGTTCTGGAACACGGCGGATTAAAGGTCAGTAGTCTTTATATCGCACAGGTAAAGCAAAAACACGGCATTATTGAACGTGAGAACTATAACAAGCCAAAGTCTGAGAATGCAAAACAGCCCCAATGCCCGCCGGAGAAGGAAAAGGCAATTACGGAAGCACTGCGTCACTTTGGGATGATTTGATGGGACGAATATGTCATAGCGTCATGCGATGACCTTATTTTGAACGATAATCTGGAAAAGTATTTGAAATCTGCAACAGAAGAAAATCCTTAGATTAAAAAAGACTGTGTCTCCTTTGATCTGAAGAGATCGGAAGGAGACACAGTCTTTATGCAAACTGGCTGTTATAAAGCTCTGCATACGCTCCGTTTTGCGCAAGGAGCTGGGCGTGATTGCCCTGTTCAATGATGTTGCCGTTTTGCATCAGCAAAATATTGTCCGCATCCACGATGGTGGACAGACGGTGCGCAATGACGAAGCTGGTTCTGTTTTTCATCAGAGCCTTCATAGCCTTACCGATCTCGATCTCCGTCCGGGTATCCACGGAAGATGTGGCTTCGTCCAGAATGAGGATCATCGGGTCGCAGAGGAACACTCTGGCAATGGTTAAAAGTTGCCGTTGACCGATAGAAATATTTTCCGCATCGTTGGTCAATACCGTGTCATACCCGTTTGGCAGCGTGCGGATAAAGAAATCTGCCCGGGCTGCCTTTGCCGCCGCGCGAATTTCATCCATGGTGGCATCCGGCTTTCCGTAAGCAATATTTTCCGCGATGGTCCCTTCAAACAGCCATGTATCCTGCAAGACCATGCCGAAGTGACTGCGCAGATCGCTGCGGGACATTTCCCTTGCGGGTACGCCATCCAGAAGAATATTGCCACCGTTGACCTCATAAAAGCGCATCAGCAGGTTGACCAGCGTAGTCTTACCGGCACCCGTGCTGCCGACAATGGCAATTTTTTGACCGGGGCTTACCCGGAAGCTGACAGCGGTCATCAGAGGCTTCTTTTTATTGTAGCCGAAGCGAACGTGGGAAAACTCCACCGCTCCACGCGCATGGCCGATCCGCTTCGGAGCTTCCGGCTCTGCTTCCATCTCCGGCTCATCCAGCAGCTCATATACCCGCTCCATGGAGGCCAGCGCCGATTGCAGAGAGCTTGTCATATAGGAAAGCTCTGTGATTGGGTCGCTGGACATATTCATGTACTGGAAAAAGGCCTGGAACGTGCCGGGGGTCAGGCTGCCTTTCATAAGCATCCCACCGCCGAGGATCGCAATGCTTACCATGCCAAAACGGTTGACAAGACGAGTGGCGGGCATCACGGCATTCATCATAAAATCTGTCTTTTCCGCAGCTCTTGCCAGATTTTCCGCGGCAGCGTGCATTTTCTCCGAGCTTGCATTCTCATAATTGAATGCCTTGATGATCATGCGTCCGCTGTATGCTTCCTCCACCATGCCGTTCATTTTGCCGACCGCCTTTTGCCGCTCTGCGGCATAGCGCAGGGTACGTTTTGACACGAAGCTGGTGATCAGCACGGAAATGAGCACAAAGCCAAAAAACACCACCGTCAGAAGCACGCTGAACCGCAGCATGATCACCACGGAACCGACCACCGTGCCGACGGAGATCAGCATCCGGATCAGGCCTGTTTGCAATACCTCGGAAACCTTGTCAAGGTCGTTTGTCACGCGGCTCATAACCTCGCCGGTCTGATGACGGTCAAAATACGAAAGCGGCAGTCTATTGAGCTTCTGCGCGATCTCTCCCCGAAGCTGATAGTTCAGCTTTTCCGCAAAGCTGGCGATCAGAAAGCTTTGCAGCGTGTAGAACACAGCCGCTGACAGGTAGGCAATCAGCAAAATCACGATCTGCTGCCCGCCGTATTCCCATGTGATGGAAAACGGCTGCCCCAGCGCCCGCATTTCCTTGATCCTGTTCCAGATCACATCCACGGCTGTGGCGCTATACAGCGGTGCCAGAATATTCAGTACGCTGTAAACCGCAACGGAGAGCAGAACGATAAATAAACGAAGCCGCTGTTTTCCGAGAGAACCGATAAAACGCTTCATGGTTTTTCCCGCATCTTTAGCGGTTTCAAACTCGTTTTCCTCATAGAGTTCCAGATCGTCCATTGCTTACACCGCCTTTCATTTGGGAATTTACAATATCACGATAAATCTCACAGGTCTGAAGCAATTCCTCATGCCGCCCCTTGCCCACGATCCTGCCGTCGTTCAGCACCAGGATCTGATCCGCATGAAGGATTGTGCTGATGCGCTGGGCAATAATGAGGACGGCGGCGTCCTTCATTTCTTCCTTCAACGCATGGCGCAGAGCGGCATCGGTCTTGAAATCCAGTGCTGAGAAACTGTCATCAAAAACATATAGGTCGGCCTTTTTCGCCAAGGCCCGTGCGATGGACAAGCGCTGCTTCTGACCGCCGGAAAAGTTGGTCCCTCCCTGCGCCACCGGAGCGTTCAGCCCATCGGGCAGCTCCAGCACAAAATCCGACTGCGCGACATGGAGCGCGTGGCGCAGACGATCCTCTGTCGCGTCAGGATCGCCATAGCGCAGGTTTTCCGCGATGGTGCCGGAGAACAGCCACGCCTTTTGCGACACATAGGAAACGGCACTGCGTACATCCTTTTGCGTCAGCTCCCGGATATCCTGCCCGTGGATCGTAATCCTGCCCTCCGTCACATCGTGGTAGCGGAGCAGCAGCTTTGTGATCGTGGACTTGCCGCTGCCCGTTCCGCCGATCACGGCCGTGGTTTCTCCCTTGCGGCAGGTAAACGACAGATGTGACAGCGTTTCTTCGTCGGCGTCCGCAAAGCGGAAGGAGACATTCTCGAAAGATACAATGTCCGTACGCTCGACAGTGCGAACCGACTCAGCGCCATCCGTGATCTCTGGCTTCAGGTTCAGCACATCGGATACGCGGCGGATGCAGGTCAAGGCTCTGGGGAACATCAGGATCGTCATTTGCGCCATCATGACATAAAGCAGGATCCAAATGGCGTATTCGGTCACAGAGGTAATGTCACCGATCAGCATTTTCCCGGCTCCCACAGCGTTGCCGCCAAGGTAGACCACTGCCACGATTAGAAAATTGATCGCCACGTTTGCAAGGCAATCAAGCCCTGCAAACAGGTAGTTCGCCTGAATGGAAGAAGTTGCATATTGATTAAAAGTCGCATTCATTCGCCCAGTTTCGTGCCGCTCCTTATTGAATGCACGAATGACGCGGACACCGGTGATATTCTCCCGCAGGACAACATTCATCCGGTCGAGAAATCGCTGCAATTTTTCAAAAATGGGGGCAGCCTTCCCCATGATCAGCAGGGCGGCGAGCAGCACAAAGCAGGTCCCGCAGAGGATCAGCACACCCATCTGCGTGTTGATTCGAAACGCCAGCGCAATGCCCAGTACGCAGACCATCGGTACCGGCAGGATCATCTGAATGAAATATACAAAGGCCTGCTGGATGATATTCACATCATTCAGGGTACGGGTGATCATGGATGCTGTTCCGAAGGTTTCAAAATCCGATGCGGAAAACGCGAGGGACTTGTCATAGACTGCCTCGCGCAAATCGCGGCCGAGGTCAGCCGACAATCTGGCACAAAGCCAGCTTCCCATCAATGTCAGCAAACCGGACAGCAGAGCAATGCCAAGCATAAGGATCCCCTTGCGGAGCAGGAGATCCATGTGGCTGCCTTCCACGGCAATGTTGATCATGTCGGCAGTGATGGTAGGGATCAGCAAAGCGCCTGCCACATCCGCCAGCGTGACAAGCAGGATGAATACACACTTGCCGCGATAGGGTTTGAGAAATGGCAACAGGGTTTTCATAGTGCTTTTTTACTTTTTCCTCCTGTGATTTTCTGGATTTCTTCTTCAAAGTATGTCATATGCTTTTTGGCAAGGCGCAGAAGCATCTCCCGTTCTTCCTCCGTCATGCGGCTGAGGGACTTTTCCTCCGCCTGCATCAAAGGAAGCATTTTTTCCTCGCAGATGCGCCTGCCCTCATCTGTCAGCAGGATCGCCTTACTGTTTCGGGCCACCGGAAGCTGTTCTAACTTGATCCACCCCCTTTTCACAAGGGCGTTGACTGTGTAGTTGATCGTCTGCTTTGGATAAAACCATGTCGATACCAGATCGTTCTGTGTGAGTATTTGTTCCGTATCCTCATACAGACCGTACAGTATCCAGACAGCCGGGTCGGACAAACCGCAGAACACGCCGTAGCGGTGGTACAGCTCATCCTCCCATTTGTACAACTGTGTCAATTCTGAATTGATCGCTCTGATGTTTGCATCCATAGATCGTCCTCCTATCAAAATCCTAAATCGGACTTTTACATTATAAATCCAATTTAGGATTTTGTCAACAGGTTTTTGAAAACCTATTGACTTTGCCCTTTCCAATCGGGTATGGGAGATTCCTTTCGTCCCGACACCTTCAAAGCGATGATGAAAACCATTCAGGTCGAAGGGTTCCATTTGAGATATTTTACGAAGTAGCAGGCAACGCCAATAAGCCCTGCACAAGCCATAGACCGTGACGGGTTTATGGTGACGGAGCACAGCGTCAAAGTGGGTTCACTGTCCGCCCGATACTGAGCGGATATAACTTGCACGATTCCACATACACAAAGTGAGAAGCGGCGAAGCCTATGAACAACATCGTCGAAACGGCCCCCTAGTTTTCAGGCATAGCCGTGGTATGAGTGGTCGCGATTAACGGATCACGCCGCAGTCGCAGTATTCGTAGTCGACATAGGTCTCGTAGTGACCGTGGTCTTCCTGATGGGAACCGACCTGAACCTGCACGGTCTTTTCGATGTTCTGGTAGCTGGAGTAATCCACGCCGTTGTATAGGCCGTTCTCGTCGGCGTTTTTCATGGCGTTATATATGATGGCATTGAGGTCGTCCCGCGTGAATCCGTTCTCGAACCAGTACTCCGGTCCTTTTGCGATGTATTGGCCGGGAGTGCCGGTTGGGACATAGAAACGCGCTCCGTAGACTTTCTGCGTCTCGTAGTCGGGGACCGTCACCATGTTGGATACCCACTTCTGCGCGGTGTGCTGTTTCCACGAATGCTGGTGGGCAGGCGTGCTCGGCTTGTCGGAACCACCGGAGTTTCCAGTATTGGAGCCGGAAGCGTTGGCGTTTCCGCCGGAAGGCTTGTCGGCGGGCTTGCCGTCGACATCGACACCCTCATCGGCCTTGGATGCGTTCTCCTTCGTCTCGTCGGAGACGTTCGGGTTGGCATTCACATTGCCGTAGAGCTTGTCGAGGATGCCGGTGCCCGCATCGCCCTTCAAGGTCTCGTCGCCGTTCTCGATGGCGTCCTTGGTCTTGTCTTGCTGTGTGAAAGCGCCTGATGCTGCGGCAATCGACACGGCTATGACGGCAACGACTACGATTACGATGACCGCTGTATGTGGCTTGTGGTTTTTAACCCATTCGATTGTCTTTTCCATTTAGTCCACCTCTATCCCTTCTGTGTCAGGGGTGTCTAACACGAAGCCGGCGTGGTCTTCGTTGACTATTGTGGCAAGCCCGCTGAAGCCGGCGAATGTCATGTCGTAGACGGTCTGCTTATTGACAGGAGAAAAAAGCTCGATGCTCTCGTTGCGAATTGCCTTCCCGGCTTCGGTAGAGTTTCCTTTTATACCCCAAGTGAGTACATCGGCAGGGTTTTGCTTTTCGTCGTCTAAATGCGCTTTGTAGAAGGAATACGAAGGAGCGTCGAAGGATATCGTCTCGCTCTGTGTGTTGTTCCCTGTGCCGTCTGTCTCAATGTGAAGCGTGTACGGCTGAGCCTGCGGTTCCTGATACGTAGCCGACTCAGTTGCGGCCTGACCGTCTTTTGCTGCGTTCAGTTGAGCTTCCAAATCGGTGAGTGCTTGGTTGTAAAGAGACTTCAACTGTTCTAAATCAGCGTCGGTTAGGTCTGACAGTGCGCTTCCGCGAAGTCCGGACGTGTACGTGCCGCTGTCGTACTCATCTTTCAGAGTATCGTAGACGCTTTGAATGCTCTCAATAGCCGGAGCTGTACTGTCGAGGGCGTCCTGACGTTTTGTGTCGAACACCTTCTTGTCTTGCTCCTTTGCCATCTCAACGATTTCATCGTCAGACTTACCGTTCAAGTCTGCGAATGTCGCTCCATCGCATTGGTATGCGGTGACGTTGCCGTTTCCGTCAAAGACAAGAATGCGGTCAATTTCTCCGTCTTTCTTTATTGCGTCATTCTCGTTGTACTGCACCCATACGCTTTTCTGTCCGAAAGCCTGAGATAAGAAAAGGGTAATTATCTGCGTTTAAAAAGGAATTTTAGATGTTTGCTTTTCTGTAATGAAAACACATAAGTCCACCGTAATTTTGATAGAATTACGGTGGACTTTTTCTATGCCCGAAAGCCCTTGAATAATCGAGGGCACTGAAAAAGGTGTGTTTTTCATAAACGAAAGACATACCTTTTTTCTTGCGTGAGCAAAAATCAGGGATAATGTTTCCGAAAATAAAAAAATCCGGGCGATCAACCCGGATTTACTGCCATAATTCTCTTCATATTTACCACCATAGCGGTGAAATATGCCTGCAATCGCATAGCAACCAAGCCCGCAGAATCCGCTCTTCGGAACCCGTGGGCTGTTTTCATTTCTCCGTTTTTCTCTTCAATCCTATGACGAATACGCATTTTATTGGAAAATTCTTCACTGCCCTCAAATTCAAGACGGGCTTTGTGAGCGTCATTTACACATGTTACGCTGTAAGTATGACACTTGGATTTTCCAACTTTGCA
>CDZG01009035.1_pt1 | contig 59009 bp, 53 predicted proteins | sample 557741 | NCBI WGS metagenome assembly CDZG01 (sample SAMEA3182086, study PRJEB8094) | gut metagenome | biome: human; feature: gut; material: Stool; isolation source: human stools | place: Canada | collected 2013-01-21
CAAACGGTTTTCAAGACCGCCTCGTTATGACCACTTCGATACCTCTCCAAGCGAGCGTCTTTGTCAGGCGCAAGATATATACTACCAAAGATAGATTTTAATGTCAACAATTATTTTTAGTTTTTTTTGACTTTTTTAAAAATTTCTTTCTTTTCCCCACAAATGCGGCATTTCATGACATGAACTTTTTTCTGTCATTTCCTTTTTATGTCTTATTTAATTTTTATTTCAATGTATTTTGTTCTGTAATTTGTTTTATCTTTGTAACTATTCAGAGCCATGCAAAATCCCATCGGCGAAGCCGATTTGGAATGGATTTTGCATCGTAACTGTGAAGGTACTGAACAGTTACAACTATCCAAAAAATTCTTCAAGAGCTGCCTTTCCCTGTGAAGTAACCGGCTTAATCCATTTTCCCTGTATCATATATCTGCCAAGAATTACAAGTCTTATGATTTCATCTGTATAAACAAAAGAAAATACCAGTAAAAAGGGCAGGTTCCATATCATTCCTGCAAGCCAGGTTGCCGGGACACTGATTGCATACAGACAGATAATCTCAACCACGGTTCCAAACACCGCTTCCCCACCTGCACGGAATGATTCGTTCATGATATAGTTACAGGTACGCACCGTTCCAAAAAACAGATAAATGAGCATCATATACTTTCCATACTGAAGTGCAGTTTCTCCCAGCCCGAAAAGGGTAAACAGCGGCCGGTTCACAATGGTACCAATCAGGACAATGAGGAACGTCACCATCGGACAGACAAGTGCCGAATACTTGGCATACGCATGTGCCTTATACAGTTCTCCTCCTCCAACCTTCTTTCCAACAACAACTCCGGTAGCGCTTGCCAGTCCTCCGAAGAAGGCATACACAAATCCCTCACAGACACGGAAGGCTGCCATAGCTGCAATTGCCGATTCATTCTGGTGTCCGATTACGATATTAATCAGCATCTGTCCCACACCATAAAGCAGTTCATTGCATATAATAGGAAAGCACTTCGAAAGATAACCCTTAACAAAAACGCCATTCAACCGGAAAATCCATTCCCTGCGCAATTTCACACAACCATTTGTCCGGTATAAATAAATGAATAAAATCCCCAGATTTACAATACTGGAAACCAGAGTTCCTACCGCAGCTCCTGCAGCTCCCATCTGTGGCATGCCAAAGCGTCCATAGATGAGAATCCAGTTGAGAACGAAATTAACAATAATGGCTGCGACCGATCCGATAAGTGGTTGACGGATTCGTTCCGTAGAACGCATCAGCGTACTGACAATCACAATCACCACCTGTATAAGATAGGAAAATCCTACAATTCTCAGATACGGTATACCTAATACAATAATATTCTGCTTATCCGTATAGATTCCAAGCATAAATTCCGGAAAGAAAATGCAGATGGTCGAAAAGAGTACCGCTACGATACTCATAAAAAGAAGGGAAATTCCAAGTGTCCGGTTAATTCCTTCTTCGTCCCTTGCACCCCAGTACTGGGAAAAAAATAACACTGATCCACTCGCAAATCCCCAATAACAATTGAAATAGAGAGAACTGATCTGTGAGCAGATTCCAACTGCTGCCACAGCAAGCTCTCCCTGGCTTCCGATCATAATGGTATCGACCATACTTGCAGTAGTTCCCAATAGATTTTGAATGGCAATCGGAAATGCGATTGCCATTACCACCTGAAAGAATTCTTTCCAGGTTACCTTCTCTTTTTTTGTCCTAACAATTGTTTTCATGACAGAACCTTTATCTTGCAATTCGTAACTGTTCAGCACCTTCACAGCTACGCTCTTTCTATATATTTCTATTATTTCTTTCTATTATTTCTCCCTATGCTTCCAGAGCCAATGTCTCCTGCTCTGTCAGACAGCTGCATCCCATGAAGCCACTATCGGCTCTGCAGATAGCGTTCTGCGATCTGTACATCCTCCGGGGTTGTAATTTTGATATTCTCATAGCTGCCTTCCACAAGCTTTACCTTATGACGTGCCAGATACTCTACAACCATCGCATCATCCGTGATCTGTACCCCCGCTGCCAAAAGCTCCTGTTCCTTCTGTAGCAGCTCCTCATAGGCACTGTAAACCAGCGGATAGGAAAATACCTGCGGAGTCTGCACATTCCATACAAGACTCCGGTTCGGTGTCACAGAAACATAGCCCTGTTCATCCGCAATTTTCACCGTATCCTTAGAAGGTACACCAACAACGCACGCCTCTTCCTCCTGCACTGCCCGGTAAGCTCTCTGCAAAATTTCCTGTGTAAGCATCGGCCGTGCACTATCATGGATAAATACAAAATCACAATCCTGACGTACAGCCTGCAATCCGCAGGCAACTGAGTGATACCGTTCTTTGCCTCCGGCCACAATCCGTGATATTTTCCGAAAGCCATATTGGTTTACATAACTCTCCTGTACCTGTTCGATTTCATCCTGTGAAACAACCAGCACAATTTCATCAATAAAGCTTTCTTCAAAAGCTTTCAGGGAATAGTATAAGACCGGTCTGCCCGCAATCTCCATATACTGCTTCTTCACGCCGGCATTCATGCGCTTCCCGCTTCCTGCTGCAAGAACCACAGCTGCCGTCCGGTATGACTTGTCCATTTTCATCAGATACGCTCTCCAAGCTTTAAAGAAGGTACCGCATTCAGGTCATAGCCATGACGTACCCCTTTGCAATACTCATAATATCCTGCAGCCCCAATCATTGCCGCATTATCAGTACAAAAAACGGGAGACGGATGATAGAACGTAATATTCCGCTGTGCACACGCTTTTTCAAAGGCTGCACGAAGTGCGGAATTGGATGCCACACCGCCTGCAATCGCAAATTTATCGTAGCCATACTTCTGCACGGCATCCATGGAATGCTCTACCAGTACATCAACAACCGCCTTTTGAAAAGAAGCTGCCACATCCGGAACACAGATGGTCTCTCCCTTCATCTCACAGGAATTAAGATAATTCAGCACTGCGGATTTCAGGCCGCTAAAGCTGAAATCATAAACGGCATCTCCGACCTTTGCTCTCGGGAAATGAATGGCATCGGGATTTCCTTCCTTTGCCACCTTGTCAATCTTCGGCCCCCCCGGATAGCCTAACCCAATGGCACGTGCCACCTTATCAAAGGCCTCTCCCGCCGCATCATCCCGTGTTCTACCAATGATCTCATACTCCCCATAATCCTTAACCACAACAAGATGCGAATGTCCTCCGGATACCACCAGACAGATAAACGGAGGCTCCAGATCCTTATTTTCAATATAATTGGCACTGATATGTCCTTCGATATGATGTACTCCGACAAGCGGTATTCCTGTTGCAAAGCTGATTGCCTTAGCAGCGGATACCCCGACTAAAAGAGCTCCCACAAGTCCCGGACCATAAGTTACCGCAATCGCAGTCATCTCCTTAAGCTTCTTTCCGCTATCTCTAAGTGCCTGCTCTATCACCTGATTAATTTTCTCAATATGCTTTCTGGATGCAATCTCCGGAACCACACCGCCATATTCCGTATGAAGTGCAATCTGTGTATAAATCACATTAGAAAGCACCTCCCGTCCGTTCCTTACAACTGCTGCTGCCGTTTCATCACAGGAGCTTTCAACTGCCAGTATGTAAACATCCCTTTCCATGTTCAACCCTCACTTATTGTGTTACTGCCACTCATGCCTCATTCCGGTAATCTTATCGTTCCTTTGCCGCCTCCCAGCCATAAATTTTCCAATGGCCCATGTCATCCTTGCGAAGCAGGAATATTTCCCTGGCAAGTCCGGCTTCCTTACCGGATCGTATGGTATAGGTGCAGCTCAATCTCGCCCAGCTTCTTCCACCGGCATCAAAATAATCCACATCCGTTGCCGATGCAACACTGTAGCTTGTCACCCGTAAGTTCTTATCCTTCATCGTCTTGATATCCCAGCGCAGATTCTTCTGGTACTGATCCGGTGTATTATTGGCGATCAGCTCCTCATCGTACAGCTTCTCTATCTGCAGGGCAAGCTGTGTCAGTTCCTCATCAGTATAGTCCTCACTGTAGAAGCACACCGTAATATCACTGTATAACTTCAAAACCTCTCTCGGAGTCGGGGGATAATCATCATCAATATTCTTTAACAAGAGCTTCTGTACAGCCGATACGGTAGTTTCGGTGTCTTCCGCAGCTTCCTTGGGTTTGCGGTTTGATAAATAAAAGTAATATCCCACTACCAGTGCGATCAGAACCAGTCCAATCAGGATTCCTTTTATGGCCCTGCGTCCTCTTTGTGACATATGCTTCCTCCCTTCTTTTTCTCTTCTCCATTTTTTATTATTTACTATGAATTCATAACTTTGAAATTACGATTACCACTCATTCTGTCAATTCATATTTTATCAAAATTACGATTTTCTTTATATGGTCCATGAGTATCACGAAACCTCATCTTTAAAGTTAAGCTCAATGGTCTTGCCATCCTTACAGACTTCGACTCTTGGGAAAATCTTCCGGGCAGCATCCAGATACTCCTCCGGTCGATTAAGCGACGGGCTGTAATGTGTCAGCCACATCCGGTCAACATCCGCCTGTCTTCCTATCTCAGCTGCCTCATAGAAGGTCATGTGCTTTTTCTCTTTGGCCTTCTGCTGCTTATCCGGCTCCCCATACATTCCTTCACAGATAAAAAGATCCGAATTCTTCGCATGCCCGACAATTCCCTTCGTCGGTCTGGTGTCGGTACAATACGTAACCTTCAATCCCTTACGTGCCTGTCCTAAAACCATTTCCGGCACATATGTCATTCCATCAATTTCAATGGTTTCACCTTTCTGTAAGCGGCTCCAGTAGCGACGTTCAAGTCCCAAACTGACAGCCTTGTCAACATCAAATTTACCAATCCGGTCAATCACAATACTGTAGCCATAGCAGGGAACATTGTGGTTTACCTTAAAGGCTTCAATCCGGAAACCATCCATGTGGATCGTCTGCTCCGGCTCGGTAAGCTCCAGACAATCAATGGCAAACGGCAGCTCCGGTGCAATGATCCGCAGAGATGCCACGACCTTGCACAGACCCTTCGGTCCCACCAAAAGAAGCGGCTCTGTCCGTTCTGCATTTCCCATCGTGAGAAGCATTCCCGGAAGTCCGCTGATATGGTCTGCATGAAAATGGGTAAAGCAGATGACATCGATCGGTTTGGGGCTCCACCCCTTTTCCTTCATTGCGATCTGGGTTCCTTCCCCACAGTCCATCAAGATACTTGTCCCATTATATCTTGCCATCATGGATGTAAGCCATCGATATGGGAGCGGCATCATTCCGCCTGTTCCCAATAAGCATATATCCAGCATAATTTAACCTGTTCCTCCCTGATTACCGTCTGCTGCTTTCAAAGAAGCTCCTGTACCTCCTCCTTCGTAACCTCTACGGTAAATCCTTCTATTAGTTTATCATAACATTCCTCACACAAGTCAAAGGAATGACGGATTCCATCCTTATTGCTGAAATAACCGAACTGCTGGTTTCCTTCAAAAACACCTTCCACCAGAATTCCATTTTTGACTTTTAAAGCTTTACCACACTGGTTACATACCACCTGCTTCAGAGTGTTTTTCCCTTCGTCCATATAAATACGCATCGTTTTTCCTCCTTACAATACCATTATACAGAAACTTTTTCTATGAACCAGTGGTAAGTGTTTCATGTTTTGTCTATCTTTTCCACATAATCAGTGCATCTTCCTTCGGTTTCTCATAGAAGTCCGGGCGGATGCCCTCTCCCCGGAATCCGAATTCTTCATACAAATGAATGGCCGGAGTATTACTTACCCGTACCTCTAAGGTACAGTCCCCGATTCCATGCTCTGCAGCCTCTTTCAAGGCATGTGCAAGGAGTTTTCCGGCTATGCCTCTTCTCCGGAATGGTGCATCTACTGCAACATTGGTGATTTCTCCTTCGCCTGCCATATTCCGCAGACCACAGCAGCCAAGAATCACCCCATCCTCTTCTGCTACATAATAATATGCATAATCCGCTTTCACCATTTCAAGGAAATCTTTCTCCTTCCATGGCATCGAAAATGTCCGGCTCTCAATCTCACTTACCGCCGTTACATCCTTTTCTTCCAAAGGGCGTATTGTAATCATTGCTTCTCCCTCTTTGCCGCCTTCTCCCGCTCTGCCTGGGAAAGCCGCAGATATTCCGGTGCATGATCTGCTGCCGGAACCACTTCCCCCTTACGCAGCTTTTCAAAAGCAAGGAATGCAAAGGAGGCTGCCCGCTGCCGGTTCATGTGTGCCGGTGCAAAGCTGTAGGGTACCTTCATCAGGTTTTTTAACTGCTCCGCAAATACCGGAACTCCATCACCTAAAAATATGATTTCCTTCTGCTGTTCATTACACTTCTCTGCAATTTCTTCAATCGGAACAGCACACTGGGAAAGAATGGGAACAAGAGTATAGTGAAAACGCTGCTCCTGTTCATCGCTTTGTCCGTCTTCGATATAAGAATACAAACCTGTGTAAACCTGATTCCGTCTGGCATCCATAATCGGGCACACCACCTTGTCTGACCCATACAGATTGCAGGCAAGACCATCCAGTGTCGGAATCTCTATAATCGGAATTTCAAGTGCAAGCCCAAGTCCCTTGGCAGTCGCAGAACCGATCCTCAGCCCGGTAAAGGAACCAGGTCCACTGGCAATCGCAATGGCATCTACCGTCTGTAAATCAAGATCGACCATCCTCTTTAATTCATCCAGCATGGGCAGTAAGGTCTGTGAATGTGTTTTCTTATACTGAACATTATATTCTGCAATTACTTCCTCATCTTGTACAATGGCAACGGAAGCAACCAGTCCCGAACTGTCAATTGCAATAATTTTCATTTCAGGTTCCTCTCAAAATCAGTTTTCTTTTAGGCAGCTTATGAAAGAGCCAGGCCGAACTGTTACTCTTTTTGTGATACTGTAATTTCACGATAATCAAATCCCTTTTCCAGATTCTTTTCAATCCGGATCTCCACATATCGCTCCGGCAGAAGCTCTTCAATCAGGTTCGCCCACTCAATCAGGCATACCCCATCTCCGTAAAAATAATCCTCATACCCGATTTCATCCATCTCGGAAATATCACCGATCCGGTATACATCCAAATGATACAGAGGAATCCGTCCCTCTTCATAGATCTGTACAATCGTAAAGGTCGGACTGTTCACCGCATCTGAAATTCCGAGTCCCTCTGCCAGTCCCTGTGTAAATACCGTCTTGCCGACGCCAAGATCACCAACCAGCGTCAGTACACTGCCCGGTGCCACACTCTCACCAATCTGCTTTCCTAAAGCAAAGGTATCCTCAGGAGATTTCGAAATTATTTTATGTTTTTCAATCATGCTCTGTAAAATATCCTGTCCGCTATTCATAATTCTCCCGTCAGTTCCCACGGATTTTTACCTTTTTCGGTGGCATATGTGTGGAAATCACTTCAATCAAAGCTGCCTTACGCTCTCCTAAATCCTTCTTTGGAAAAATGGAGGCATTGACCGGTGACGTATATAATACAATGCTCTTCGGTGTGGATACTGCCTTATATAAATTCTCCCATGCGATCTGCTCGCTGGTATCCTTCTGGGAAACCGTCATTCCTTCTTCATTGAAGGTGTAATGTAATGGTTCCTTAAATGCAGGATTTGCAAGATACTGCTTCTTCGACCGGATAAATAATGTCCAGGGAAGATACACAAGCACCACCACACCAAAAATCAGGTATAATATACTGCCTGCCATAAAGTATGCTGCCACAAGCAGTGCACCTGCTATGGTTCCTAAAAGTCCTGTTGTTCCGGTATAAGTATGATATAACAGATAATCATATAAGACCCCCGGGGTAATCTTTACATCAAAGGAAACTTCCATGCTGCTTCTCCAAATCTTTCTTAATTAATATTTCTTCTGCCTTATCTGCTTATTCAGCCTTACCTGCTGCACTAAATTCATGCTGCGTCTTCGACCTGCATTCATTGAGTACCTTACATAAAAAGCACCGGCAGGAAAGCCGATGCTTTTCTTCTATCCTATTATACTAAAAATCTCACAACATGCAAACAGGTTTTATTATTCACGCATGGCTATTCATGCCGCAAGGCTTCAATCGGACTTAATTTAGCTGCTTTCCTGGCAGGATAAATTCCAAAGAAAATACCTACGCCGCAGGAAAAGAGGGTTGCGATAATCACAACCGCAGGATCCACGCCGGCTGTAACTCCCGCAATCGAGCAGACTCCCATTGCTCCGAGAATACCCAGAATAATGCCGATCACTCCTCCCATAAGAGTGATAATTCCTGCCTCAGCAAGGAATTGCAGCAGGATCGAACCGGTTCTTGCCCCCAGCGCCTTACGAATACCAATTTCTCTGGTACGCTCCGTTACCGATACCAGCATGATATTCATAACACCAATTCCTCCAACCAGTAACGATATTGCTGCCACGAAGGACACAAAAACCGTAATGATACTGAGGATCGAGTCAAACTGCGAGGACACATCGGTAAAGCTCTGCATCTGAATCTGGTTCTCCCCACGGACACCATGACGGGCTTCGAGCAGATTCAGGGTATCCTGTGCTACCTGTGTACAATAAGTACTGTTATCCGCAATCACATAAAACTCAGAAAAATCATCAATATAATAATATAATTTATTTCCCATAAAGCTTAACGGGCATTCTGCCGTAATGATCTCAGTTCCTCCGCCGGCCATTGAAATCAATGATGAAGCGGTATCCTTTCTTACTCCGATTACGCGCATTTCCTGAGTCACGCCCCAAAAGGTTGCCTCAAAGGTAAGTCCGATCACATCCGTTGTTCCAAAAAGAGAAACCGCGCTGCTTTCTGTGATTACACAGACATTGCCGCCTGCATCACAGTCATCCTGTGAAAAATATCTGCCTTTTATAATCGGTTCCGAAGATGTATACTGCAGGCCGGGATATCCGCCTGTCATACTGATATCAAAATTTCCTTTTGGCCCTTCTGCGGTTCCCCATGCAGACAGCTGTGGCGTAACTCCCTTTACATGGGCAACATTTGCTTCAATTACATCGAAGTCTGCCTGGTCGAAGGTTACCGTAGTCTCTTTTCTTGTACTGTCAACATAAAAAGCAATCTGTCCGCCTGCGAGTCCTTCCAGCTCGTCATTAACCTGTCCGCGGACACCGTTTCCGATTGCAATGACCATAATCACGGAAGCAATACCAATGATAATACCGAGCATCGTGAGTACGGACCGTCCCTTATTACTCTTAATATTCATCAGCGCAATCTTAATATATTCCCAAATCTGTGCCATATCATCCGCTCCTGTTTACTGTGGCATTGCTGCAACGATCATGCCTTCATAAAGATCTGCCGTAACACTTGTGACAATCTGCTCATCTGCGTTTAAACCATCTGTAATCTGTATCATGGTGTCAGTGGAAATCCCGGTCGTAACCGGCTTCTTTACGAGAATGTTATCTTCAACCACATAGACAAACTCACCATCCATATCCACATTCACTGCAGTGATCGGTACCAGAACCGCGTTTTCCACCTTCTCGGTATTGATAACAACCTTCGCTTCCACGCCAAGAATGACATCACTGTCCGGATTTAAAATCTTAATTTCCGCACCAACAACAGCCGCGCCACTGTTATTCTGTTCTGCCATCCTGTTAATCCTCAATACTTCTCCTTCATATTCCCTGCTGCCGATCGTTATGATAGCCTTCTGTCCTTCCTTAATCTTGGAAAGATCATATTTCGTCACGGTGATCCGGACTACCACATCTTCGGTGCTTTCCAGCTTCAGGAGCTGTGTTCCCTTCGCGGTAGCTCCTCCTTCTACGGCATTCATTTCGGTAACGACACCGTCAAATTCTGCTACGATACCATTTTCTGCAGCATCTAGGTTTTCAAGTGAGTCCTCCACATCCATTGTCTGGGTTTTATTATTGGCCTCCAGCTCTTCCTTCGCACCACCGGTTAATTTCCCGGCTTCTGCAGAGCTCTTCTGGGACTTCATTTCCGAACGGTATTCCTTATACTCAGACAGCATATCGTTATAGACTTCCAGTTCGTCCTGCCAGCTCCTGATCTGTTCATTGTTCTGCTGTTCATAATTGTTTAACTGTACCAGCTTCTGCAAATTCTGGTATTCATCGGAATCCGGCTGATCCTGCCAGTCAATCAGACTGATCTGCAACAGGGCCCCCTCATGGGCAAGATCACTCTTCTTTTTGGAAATCTTAGCTTCCAGATTCTTGATATAGGCTTCGGTATCTGCAATCTGCTGATCCAGTACTTCCAGGTTCGTGCTCGCTTCACTTAAGTCCCCAAGCTTTTCCTGATTGGTCTGCACCGAATTCAGATAGCTTCCTTCGGCAGATTGTTTCTTTAATTCTGCCCGTTCCTTCGCTGCCGCAAGGTCATCGGCATCATAGGTCAGAAGCACATCGCCTGCCTTTACTGCATCACCCGCCTGTGCTTTCACCTCTCCTACTTTCACATCCACATCGGAAAAATAAACTTTACTCTCTTCCGTCTTCACCGTACCGCTCGTATCAATCGTCTGCTGCAGATCCCCGATCTGCGCCTGCGTCGTAGTTACCACGGCTGCTGCCCCGTTTCCCCCAAAGAGCTTTGACAGAATAAAGAGCAAAACGAGTACGCCGATCACCACAAAGAAAAGAAGCTTTCTGCGTTTTTTCTTCTTCGCCGGATCTGTCGGCTGTTTCTCTTTCTTCTTCTTTTCTTTAAAGGCTTTCTTCGCCGCCTTGTCATTTTCGGCTTCTAATGTCCTTTTATTGCTTCCGGCCTGCTGCTCCTGTTCCTTTGTCTGTAAGCTTTCTGTGGATTCCTGCTTGATATTATCGCTCATGCTCCTTCTCCTTCTTCGTTTTCATAATCGGCTACAACCTTACCATCCATAATACGGATGTTGCGCTTCGCTCTCGCAGCGATCTCATTGTCATGTGTAATCAGAATAACCGTTCTGCCTTCCCGATGCAGTCCTTTCAGAATTTCCATAATCTCCTGTGTTGAATTGGAATCCAGGTTTCCGGTCGGCTCATCGGCCAGAATAACAGGTGGCGCCTGCGCGATGGCTCTTGCAATCGCAACACGCTGCTGCTGTCCACCGGACATTTCCGACGGCTTATGCGTCATCCGCCCGGCAAGCCCTACCTTTTCCAGCGCACGCTCGGATAACTCCATGCGCTCTTTCCTTGGAACGCCGCGGTAAATCAGGGGAAGTTCCACATTTTCAAGTGCGGTCAGTCCCGCGATCAGGTTAAATCCCTGAAACACAAACCCGATCTCCCGGTTGCGGATGTCCGAAAGCTCATCATCCGTCATATGGGAGACATCTTTTCCATTCAGCAGGTACGTTCCGCTTGTTGGAACATCCAGACATCCCAGCATATTCATCAAGGTTGATTTACCGGATCCGGACTGCCCGATAATGGCCACAAACTCATTTTTATGTATGGTCAGATTCACATGATCCAGAGCTCTGACCTCATTCTCGCCGGGATTGTAGATCTTGCACATGTCCCGGATAGTAATTAATTCTTCCACAGATACTCCTCCATCGATTTTCATTATGTACAGGCCTGCCTACGCTTCTGTCCATCCTGCTGCCCGGTACCGTTTCACAAAGCTGTGCGAGGACTTAGTCGTATGACACATAAACTTAAAAAACCTCCTGTACAATCTGTATTATATTATTAATACAATGATTGTCAAGAGGTTTTTCTTTGAATTAAGAAAGCTTAATAATTTTTAAGACTTTCGTATCCGCCTGTTAAGAATTATGAATGCTGTTTTCCTTTCAGTATCGGACTCAGCTTCTTATATACCAGCATGGTTACCAGCGTCACTGCCGTACCTTTAATCAGATTAATCGGAGCGACACAGAAGATCACCAGACTTACGACATTGTTAATATGTCCGTTAATTGCCGTTCCCATGGCAATGATATCCTCCATCGGCATGTGATACAGCACCGAAAAGGTAGGAAGCAGATAAACCGCATTAAAGGCAGTCCCGAACACGGTCATAATCAGTGTTCCCGTGACAGACCCGATCAATGCACTCTTCCGGCTCTTTTTGTATAAATAGATGATGGATGCAGGCAGAATGAAGCTGCATCCAATGACAAAGTTGGCAAAGTCACCCACAAATGCGGTACTCGTTCCCTTGATCAGCAGCTTTAACATAATCTTGATAAATTCAATCATTACTCCTGCTACCGGTCCAAACGCAAAGGCACCGATCAGCGCCGGGATTTCACTGAAATCCAGCTTATAAAACGGAGGAGCCAGAACCGGCACCGCAAAATCAAATATATGAAGCACCATTGCAATTGCAGAAAATACACCAATCATGGCAATCTTTCTTGTCGAAAGTATCCGTTCCCTGTCCTGATTCTTCTTTTTCAGGTACTTTTCCACCAGATATGCAATCAGCACAAAGCCAACCGCAACCGCCAGTGCCACCAGCACAAACACCAGGTTCTCCATTACATTAGACCATAAACTCTTTTCCATTTACTCTCACTCTCTTTCCGGCATACGCCATTGTTTTAAAAAGAAAGTCTTCTTTGGATTTGCATCTCCGCGAGCTGCGCATCTGATAGCGGAGCATTTAACTGTGCAGGAAATTCCAATGGAATTTCCTACACAGTTAAAAAGCCCCGGAAATCAATTTCCGGGGCTTGCATACATCAGAAGCCAAATGCGTTTCCACGCATCTGTTCATGCATTTCTTCTCCCATCCAGACTTTACTGTCGGTTTTGGAATTTCACCAAATCAGCCATACTCTTAAAGAATACGGGTCGCGGACTATACCGCCGGTAAGGAATTTCACCTTCCCCGAAGAACTTTCTATTTTGTTCGAGACATAGAATAGCATATCTCATCTCAAATAGCAAGAGCTATTTATTTTGATCCCGATTGATCTTCATAGTCAGTGCAATCCGTTTCTTTGGCACATCAACTGATAATACCTGTACATCCACAATATCACCCACGCTCACTGCTTCCAGAGGATGCCTGATATAACGGTCTGTGATCTGGGAGATGTGTACCAGTCCGTCCTGATGCACACCAATATCCACGAACACACCAAAATCAATGACATTACGGACGGTTCCCTTTAAAATCATGCCCGGTTTCAGATCCTTCATATCGAGGACATCGCTTCGAAGAATCGGAGCCGGCATGCTCTCTCTGGGATCTCTCGATGGCTTTTCCAATTCCTTAAGAATGTCGGTTAAGGTGATTTCACCAATTCCCAGTTCTACTGCCAGTCTGCTCTTATCCCTGATCTTCTTTTCAAGACTGCTGATTGCATTGACTGTATTGGCCGCAGATTCCTTCTGTACCGGTTTCTTTGCGGAAGAGTCATTTTCTTCAAGGTTCATCACCGAACCACCCATAGCAGCTGCCAGGGCTTTCCCCATAGCCGTATTGGTATTATGGATCACGATCTGTTTCCTGCGGTCATTCCGGTTATTCTGCTTCGGAGCAGGTTTCACTGCCGTACTCAGCTGCCGGGCTGCCTGCTTCTGTGCGGTACGCACATCCTCCATTGTAAGTCCCATCTTATCCAAAAGCTTCATGGCAGCTTCATAGGATTCCGGATGAACACTGGTATCGTCCAAAGGATTGTCTCCATCATGGATACGCAGGAAGCCTGCACACTGCTCATATGCCTTCGGTCCCAGCTTCGGCACCTTCAAAAGCTGTGCACGGTTCGCAAATTTACCGTTCTTTTCACGATATTCCACAATGTTCTTCGCAATCGGTTTGGAAATACCGGAAATATACTCAAGAAGCGGTGCGGATGCGGTATTTAAGTCTACACCCACACGGTTTACGCAGTCCTCTACCACGCCGCCCAGCGCTTCTCCCAACTTCTTCTGGTTCATATCATGCTGATACTGTCCGACACCGATGGATTTCGGATCAATTTTCACAAGCTCGGCAAGCGGATCCTGAAGCCTGCGTGCTATCGAAGCGGCACTTCTTTGCCCCACATCAAAATTCGGAAACTCTTCGGTTGCCAGCTTACTTGCAGAGTATACGGAAGCTCCCGCTTCATTTACAATGACATACTGTACCGGTGTATCCAGTTCCTTAATCAGCTCCACAATGACCTGCTCGGACTCTCTTGATGCTGTACCGTTTCCGACACTGATTAAAGAAACATGATATTTATGGATCAGCTTCTTAAGCTCTGTCTTGGCCTCTTCCACCTTATTCTGCGGAGCTGTCGGAAAAATCACCCTGGTATCCAGTACCTTGCCCGTTGCATCCACAACGGCAAGCTTACAGCCTGTCCGGAATGCCGGATCCCATCCCAGAACTACCTTTCCTGTAATCGGTGGCTGCATCAGAAGCTGCTGCAGGTTCTTTCCAAATACGGAAATTGCGCCATCCTCTGCCTTTTCGGTAAGATCATTGCGGATTTCGCGTTCAATCGCCGGTGCAATCAGACGCTCATAGGCATCCTCGATTGCTGCTGTAAGCAACGGAGTGGTATATTCATTATCAGAAGTAATAACCTTTTTCTTTAAATACTGTATAATCCGTTCTACCGGTGCCACAACCTTCACCGTTAAAAACTTCTCTTCCTCACCACGGTTGATGGCAAGAACACGGTGGCCGACGACCTTTTTAAGGGGTTCCTCGTAAGCGTAGTACATCTCATAAACGCTTTCAGCCTTTTCATCCTTCGCTGTACTTGTAAGAGTTCCTTCTTCCATGGTGATTTCACGGATGTAGGCACGGTAATCAGCTTCATCCGAAATACTCTCTGCAATGATGTCTGCTGCACCCTGAAGTGCCTCTTTCACGGTCTTTACGCCCTTTTCTTCATCAATATACTTCCGGGCTTCCTCCTCCACTCCTTCCGTTGCATTCTGGGCAAGAATGAACTGTGATAAAGGTTCCAGTCCCTTTTCCTTCGCTACACTTGCCTTTGTTTTACGCTTCGGACGATAAGGACGGTACAGGTCTTCGACCACAACCAGGGTTTCTGCTGCCAGTATCTTTTCCTTTAATTCCTCGGTGAGCTTACCCTGCTCCTCGATACTGCCAAGAACCTGTTCCTTCTTTTCCTCCAGATTTCTTAAATAGGTTAGCCGCTCATGCAGATTACGAAGCACCTCATCATTTAAGGATCCGGTTATTTCCTTACGATAACGGGAAATGAACGGAATCGTATTTCCCTCATCGATCAGCTTTACAGCGGCTTCCACCTGCCATTTTTCCACGTTGAGTTCTTCTTTGAGTTTTAAAATAATATCCATAACTGACCTCTCATGCTGAATTTCTTTTTCCATTCTAGACGATTCCGGATGTTTTTTCAAGGGATAGAATATCAGGATGCCAGGGTCAAAAGGTCTAAAACCACATGAGCTTGCTCACAGGTGGTTGAAAGACCTTGGGACCCGCTCCGATATGAGCATAAAAGTGGGATGCTAACCCCACGATATGCGAATATTGGATAGGATTGTGGGAGTGCAAAGCACGGAACAATCCGGCAGCTTATGAATGGGCATGGCTGAACTGTTACGCGGAATGGGCTTGATTGAACGGTTACCATTGTTTTTTCCTTTAAATAATGATACACTTAAATGTATTCTACAGAGTTATCAAAGACTTAAAATACAAAAAGAAATTTAAAAACAGGAAATTAAAGCAGGTGTCATTTATGTATAATAATGAAAACGAATATTCCGGTACTTCTTTTGAATATAACAATGGATTTGCTCCCGGTAACAACGGATTTGCGTTTGCTGCCCTGATTCTCGGGGTATCTGCTCTGTTTTCGCTATTTACCGTTTATCTTCCGCTCATCCTCGGAAGCCTTGCCATTCTGTTCGCACTGCTCTCCAAGGGCTACGGAAAGAAGATGGCAGCCACCGCCAAAATCGGCTTTATCAGTGCCATTACCGGCTTGTCCTTAATTTTATCAATCCTCGCTGTCGGTATCACCTCACTGTACTTATTATTTGCAATCTCTACAGATGATCAGCTTCTTCATTACGGTTCCCAGATTGATCAGGCCATTGAAATGCAGTTAGGTCAGTCCACTGAGGAGATGTTCGGTACTTCGTATGAGGACATGATGGAGCAGCTTGTTGCCCTGCGCGATGCAGCCACCGGCACCGGCGGACAATAATGGAACCTTGGAAATAACCCTTCAATGCTTTGGATTCATTACTTTGGAAAGGAGATCGCTTATGAACGGAATCAGCCTTTATCCCAATTCAGGTTACAATTACACTTCACCCTATGCTGCTGTTTCAACTGCAGCAGGAAATACGGCATCCGGCAATTCTTCCCTTACCGGTGTGGAAGAATCGAAACCGGTCGTAAATCCCGGTGAATCCACGAAGGTTTCTCCCGGACGGAAATCCTCCCCGGCAGAATGCCAGACCTGTAAGGAACGCAAATATCAGGACGGCTCTGATGAAATGGTTTCCTTTAAGTCAGCCGCCCATATTTCACCGGAAGCCTCTGCTTCAACAGTTCGTGCTCATGAGCAGGAGCATGTCAGCAATGCATACAGGAAAGCAGCAAAGGGCGGTGGTAAGGTCATCAGCACCAACGTCTCCCTGCAGCGTGCCATCTGTCCGGAATGCGGCAGAAGCTATGTCTCGGGAGGTACGACTTCAACGAAGATTTCTTATCCGAATGAGCAGACAAATCCTTATGCCCGGAATCAGAAATCAGCCGATGCCGCTATGCTCATCGGCAGCAATCTGGATCTGGCTGTATAACCCCTGCCTGTTCAGCTCCATACCGGTTACAGCATCTTATCCTTAATATCTGTCTGTAACCTATATCAACTATACGAAAGGCTTTACCATGAATCCTTATTTATCTTCATCCAGCTTAAAACGTATTGCAAAAGGACAATTATTGGGAAGATATTCCAGTGTGATCTTCATCTTCCTGCTTCATATGTTATGTCTGGTCAGTCTCCAAATGCTCGTTTCCCTTGTGCTGGCTCCGACAAATATCATAAAATTCATCCTTTATTATGCAGCACTTTATCTGGTCTATATTGTTTCCGGCTTTTTCAAGGCAGGAGAGGCCTATGTTTATTTAAAGGTTGCCAGTAATCAGCCGGTTACGGTGAATGATCTCTTCTACTGCTTCCGTGGAGAAAGCAACCGGACTTCTTACATCCAGATCCGTCTGGCTGCGATCCAGCTTTTTACGACTCTGCCCGCAGCAATCTACAATATGCTCTTTTCAGACAGCACAAGCCTGTTTGCGATAGACGGAATTTACCTGTTACTCACTCTTCTGGGTATGGTAATATCCTTATTTGCAGATCTGCTGTTCTCACAATGCTATTATGTCATGCTTGATTTTGAAGAATACACCGGTGGGGAAGTCATGAAAGCAGCAGTACAGCTCATCAGGGGAAGCATGGGAAGACTGTTCTACATAGTACTCTCCTTTTTCCCGCTGTATCTTCTCGGGATTCTCTCCATGGGAATCGGCCTCCTGTGGATTTATCCGTATAAAGAAGCCGTTTTTGCAAACTTCTATTTAGACCTGATTAAAAAGAAAGTAGCAACAGGACAGCGATAATCGCTGTCCTGTCTTTTATCCTCTATTTCTTATTCTCTATTCCGCTTCCTTTTCACTGCTGTTAATCCATTTCAGATAGGCATTGATAAACAAATCAATCGAGCCATCTAAAACCGCATCCACATTTCCCGTTTCGGCATTCGTACGATGATCCTTCACCAGCGTATAGGGCTGCATCACGTAAGACCGGATCTGATTTCCCCATCCAATCTCCTTGACTTCTCCACGGATATCGGAAAGCTTCTCTGCGTTCGCTTCCTTCTGAAGCAGATACAGCTTCGCCTTTAACATCTGCATTGCCTTATCCCTGTTCTGGAACTGGGATCTCTCGTTCTGACACTGCACCACAATTCCTGTGGGAATATGGGTAATACGGATTGCAGAAGAAGTCTTGTTGATGTGCTGTCCACCGGCACCACTGCTTCGGTAGGTATCCACACGCAGATCCTCGTCCCGGATCTCCACATCCACATCCTCTTCTATATCGGGCATCACATCCAGCGATACAAAGGACGTCTGACGTTTTCCCTGTGCATTAAACGGGGAAATACGCACAAGACGATGTACCCCCTTCTCAGATTTCAGATAACCATAGGCATTCGTTCCGTTCACCTGAAAGGTTACGGACTTGATTCCTGCCTCATCACCATCCAGGTAATCCAGCACTTCAATTGAGAAGTTCTTACGCTCTGCCCATCTTGTGTACATACGATACAACATGGAGCACCAGTCACAGCTCTCTGTTCCACCGGCTCCCGCATTCAGCTTCAGAATGGCATTGTCACTGTCATATTCTTCTGACAATAACGTACCGATCCGGATTTCCTCAAAGGTCTCAATAAAGCTGTCCAGCTCCTCACGGATCTCTTCTGCCATTTCCTCGTCGTTTGCTTCATTGCCCATTTCAATCAGCGTTTCAATATCTTCATATTGTGTTTCCAGGTCATGCATTGCTTTGACACTGTCCTGAAGGTTCTTTAACTCCTTCATCTTCTGGTTGGATATCTCCGGATTATCCCAGAAACCGGGAGCCTCCATTTCCATTTCCAGTTCTTCTATCCTCTTTGACTTGTTTGCTAAGTCAAAGTGAATCCCTCACTTCCGCTAAGGGGGACTTGTAGGATAATAATTCAGTCTTCATCTGATCCAAAAGAACCACTTCACGTCACCTCTTTCCTTAATTTAAGCCTTGCGTCCACAGCACTGCTTATATTTCTTACCACTGCCACATGGACAGGGATCATTGGGATAAATCTTGGCATCCATACGCTTCACCGGTGCCTTGACGGCAGATTCATCCTTATTCGTTCCGGTTACCTTCGCAACCTGCTCACGCTCTACCTTCTGTTCCACGCGGACATGGAGCAGGGCACGAACCGTATCTTCCTTGATGTTCTCCGTCATTTCATCGAACATCTCATAACCGTTCATCTTGTATTCCACTAACGGATCTCTCTGACCGTAAGCCTGTAATCCGGCACCCTGGCGGAGCTGCTCCATATCATCAATATGGTCCATCCATTTACGGTCAATGACCTTGAGCAGGATGACACGCTCCAACTCACGGATTGCTTCCGGTTCCGGGAACTCTGCTTCTTTTGCTTCATAAAGCTTCACAGCCTCTTCCTTAAGCTGCTGCTTTAAGGCATTTTTCTTCGGTTTGTTGATCCGTCCTCTCTTGACAGGAGCAAGCGGAATAATCGGAAGAAGCAGGGAGTTCAGTTCTTCCAGATCCCAGTCATCGTAATCGGTATCGTCACCGATCACCATATCGACCTTACTCTCCGTGATATCGGTAATCATCTTGTAGATTGCATCACGCATGCTCTCTCCATCGAGTACCTGACGACGTTCCTTATAAATGATTTCTCTCTGTTCGTTCATTACCTGATCGTATTCGAGCAGGTTCTTACGGATACCAAAGTTGTTGCTCTCGATCTTCTTCTGTGCAGATTCAATCGCATTTGTCAGCATCTTATGCTCGATTTCCTGATTTTCAGGAATGCCGAGAGTATTAAACATGCTGATGAGACGCTCGGATCCAAACAGACGCATCAGGTCATCCTCAAGGGAAATATAGAACTTGGATTCGCCCGGATCTCCCTGACGGCCGGAACGGCCTCGCAGCTGATTATCAATACGTCTGGATTCATGACGCTCTGTACCGATGATCTTCAGGCCACCGGCTTCTCTTGCCACATCATCAAGCTTAATATCCGTACCACGGCCTGCCATGTTGGTTGCAATGGTAACCGCTCCGTGCACACCGGCATCGGCAACAATTTCTGCTTCCAGCTCATGGAACTTGGCATTCAATACCTTATGCGGAATGCCTTGCTTCGAAAGCATACGGGAAAGCTCCTCAGATGCCTCAATCGTAATTGTACCAACCAGCACCGGCTGCTGCTTTGCATGAGCTTCCTTTACGGCTTCCACAATGGCATGGAGCTTTTCTTTTCGGGTTTTATATACGGCATCCTGTAAATCCTTACGGGCAATCGGACGGTTCGTTGGGATCTCGATAACGTCCATACCGTAAATATCACGGAATTCCTTTTCTTCGGTAAGTGCCGTACCGGTCATACCGGCTTTCTTATCAAACTTGTTAAAGAAGTTCTGGAAGGTGATGGTTGCAAGCGTCTTACTCTCTCTTTTCACCTTCACGTGTTCCTTGGCTTCAATCGCCTGATGAAGTCCATCGGAATAACGGCGTCCCGGCATAATACGTCCGGTAAATTCATCGACGATTAATACCTCGTCATCCTTTACCACATAATCCTGATCACGGAACATCAGGTTGTGCGCACGCAGTGCTAAAATGATGTTATGCTGGATTTCAATATTTTCAGGATCTGCCAGATTATCGATCTGGAAGAACTTTTCGACCTTCTCGACACCCTGCGCGGTCAGATTTACGATCTTGTCCTTCTCATTGACAATGAAGTCTCCGGTCTCTTCTCTTTCCACACCCATGATGGCATCCATCTTGCTTAAGTCTTCCATATCCTCACCACGCTGCATCTGTCTGGCAAGAATATCACAGATTTCATAAAGCTTCGTGGACTTGCCGCTCTGTCCGGAAATAATAAGCGGTGTTCTGGCTTCATCAATCAATACCGAGTCGACCTCATCGATGATGGCATAGTTCAGATCACGAAGAACCAGCTGTTCCTTATAAATGACCATATTATCACGAAGATAATCAAACCCGAGCTCATTGTTCGTCACATAAGTAATGTCACAGGCATATGCTGCCCTTCGCTCTTCAGGTGTCATGCTGTTTAATACAACACCAACGGTTAATCCTAAGAACTTATGGATTTCACCCATCCACTCCGCATCACGCTTTGCCAGATAATCATTAACGGTGACGATGTGGACGCCCTTTCCCTCTAATGCATTTAAATATGCCGGCAGAGTAGAAACGAGGGTCTTTCCTTCACCGGTCTTCATTTCAGCGATACGGCCCTGGTGAAGAATGATGCCACCAATCAGCTGTACGCGGAAATGCTCCATATTCAGAACACGCTTACCTGCCTCACGGACAACCGCAAACGCTTCCGGAAGAAGATCATCCAGCGTCTCTCCTTCGGACAGACGCTTTTTAAACTCCTCAGTCTTTGCCTTCAGCTCTGCATCCGAAAGCTGCTGCATGGATGGACGCAGCTCCTCGATCCTTTTCACCAGAGGCTCTATACGCTTTAACTCTCTTTCACTATGTGTACCGAATACTTTTTGAATCACATTCATATGAAGTACCTATACCTTTCCTGCGATATGACTGTTTGATCCCGGGACTGTCACGCTGCCTCTTTCGGGAATACGTGAAACAGGAATCCGGCAAAACAGAAAACCGCAAATCTTATTGTAACAGATTTACCCTTTGGATTCAACCGCTAACTTCCTGAATCAGCATTGCAATTTCCTGTCATTAGTGTTATTATTTTAACGATGTAGTTTTACACCTACACGATATTATTTGTTCAGAAAAGAGGATACCAAAATGAGTAAAACATTTGCTGACTTAATTGCAAAAGTCAATGAATGCGGCACCAAGAAAGTTGCTGTAGCAGTTGCTCAGGACTCTGCCGTATTGGAAGCTGTCAAAGTTGCGAAAGAAAGAAGAATTGCCGATGCCATCTTAGTTGGTGATGAAGCAAAGATCCGTGAAATTGCTGCTTCTTTAAATATTGATTTAAACGATTTTGAAATTGTTCATGTAGAGGATGTTACCGAAGCTGCCAGAACTGCTGTCAAGCTCGTTCATGAAGGCAAGGCAGATATGTATATGAAGGGTCTGATCGATACCAAGGGCTTCTTAAAGAGCGTTCTGGATAAGGAAGTTGGTCTGCGTACCGGTAAGCCGTTATCCCACGTATGTGTATTCGATGTGGAAGGCATCGATCATCTGTTATTCCTTACAGACGTTGCTTTCATCCCTTATCCGACACTGGAGGACAAGGTAAACATCATCAAAAATACCCTTGAAATTACCAAAGCCTGCGGTATCGAGAATCCGAAGGTTGCTCCTTTAGCTGCTGTTGAAGTAGTAAATCCGAAGATGCCGGTTACTGTAGAAGCTGCCGAGTTAACCCGGATGAACCGGGAAGGACTGATCACCGGATGTATCGTAGACGGACCTTTATCCTTAGACCTTGCCATTGATCCTGAAGCTGCAAAGCATAAGGGTGCAACCGACCGTGCAATCCAGGGTGATGCAGATATCCTTCTGTTCCCTGACATCCATGCCGGAAACCTTGTTTACAAGGCAATGGTACATACCGCTAAGGTTGTTAACGGAAATATCCTTACCGGAACCAAGGCTCCTGTCATCTTAACCTCCCGTTCCGATTCGGTAGAGGTTAAGGTAAATTCCCTGGCTTTAGGTGCTGTCGTTGCCCATTCCTTACAGCAGAAGTAAATTTTCCCATGAGGTAACTATTCACAAATCAATTGAGGAGGATTAACAAATGTCCATTAAAAGCTTAATTATCAATCCCGGTTCCACCTCCACCAAGATTGGTGTTTTTGAGGATGAAACCCTGTTATTCGAAGAAACCCTTCGTCATTCTACCGAGGAAATCGCCCAGTACGCTTCCATCGTAGACCAGAAGGACTTCCGTAAGAAAATCATCATGGATCTTCTTACAGAAAAGGATTTTGATATTCATTCCCTTCAGGTTATTGTCGGACGCGGCGGTATGTTAAAGCCGATCCCGGGCGGCACCTATGCCGTAACCGATGACCTGTTAGAGGATTTAAAGGTTGGCCGTCAGGGTCAGCATGCCTCCAACTTAGGTGGTATTCTGGCAAGAGAAATCGGTGATTCCATCGGTGTTCCCTCCTATATTGTAGACCCTGTCGTTGTAGATGAATTAATGCCGATCGCAAGATACTCCGGTGTGCCGGAGCTTCCCCGTACCAGTGTGTTCCATGCATTAAACCAGAAGGCTGTTGCCAAGCGTTATGCAAAGGAAAACCAGGTTGCTTATGATTCCCTTCGCCTGATCGTGGTTCATATGGGTGGCGGTGTTTCCGTCGGTGCACACGAAAACGGACGTGTTGTTGACGTATTTAACGCATTAGACGGCGATGGTGCTTTCTCTCCCGAACGTGCAGGTGCCGTTCCTTCCGGAGCTTTAATCAGAATGTGCTTTTCCGGCAAGTATACCGAGAAGGAAGTTTATAAGAAGATTGTTGGTAACGGCGGCTTCAATGCATACCTTGGCACCAACGATATGCGTAATGTCGAAAAGATGGTAAATGACGGTGATGACCATGCGAAGGAGGTTCGTGAAGCATTTATCATGCAGGTAGCAAAGGACATCGGTTCCATGGCTGCTGTATTAAACGGAAAGGTTGACCAGATCATCATGACCGGCGGTATTGCCTACAACAAGAGCGTGACAGACGGCCTGAAAGAAAGAATCGGCTTCATCGCTCCGATCACCGTATATCCCGGCGAAGATGAGCTGCTTGCTCTGGCTCAGGGCGCTTTACGTGTTCTGAATGGCGAAGAACAGGCATGTGTTTACTAGGTAACGAGGTATCCTATGGAAAAAATTGCAAGCTTTACGATTGACCATATTAAATTACAGCCCGGTGTCTATGTTTCCCGTAAGGATCACATCGGTGCCGAGGTCATTACCACCTTTGACCTGCGTATGACCAGTCCCAATGAGGAACCGGTGATGAATACGGCAGAGGTTCACACCATTGAACATCTCGCTGCAACCTTCCTGCGTAATCATCCGGTCTATAAGGACAAAACAGTTTACTTCGGACCAATGGGCTGCCGTACCGGCTTTTATCTCCTGTTAGCAGGTGACTTAAGTTCTAAGGACATTGTTCCTCTGATGATTGAAATGTTTGAATTTATCCGTGATTACGAAGGCGAAGTACCCGGTGCTTCTCCCAGGGACTGCGGCAATTATCTGGACATGAATCTGGGAATGGCAAATTACTTAGCTAAACGTTATCTGGAGCAGGTATTGTACTCCATAGATGACAGCCGGCTGGTTTATCCGGAATAAGAATGATAATAGTCCAGCTATCCACCGATGGCTGGACTGTTTTAGTTACAAAAAGCAAAAAACGAAAGGTTTAAACTCATGAAGAAAATAGGAATTATCGGTGCTATGGAATTAGAGGTGGAAACCCTCAAGGAACATATGTCTGCCGCGAACATTACAAAGAAAGCAAACATGGAGTTCTACGAAGGAACCTTAAACGGCGCAGACGTTGTTATTGTCCGCAGCGGTGTCGGCAAGGTAAATGCTGCCCTCTGCGTTCAGATTCTGGCTGATCTCTTTCATGTAACTGCTGTCATCAACACCGGTGTTGCAGGTTCCCTGAATGCAAAGCTCAATATCGGAGACATTCTGGTATCCACTGATGCGCTTCACCATGATGTAGATGCTACCCTCTTCGGCTATCAGCCAGGGGAAGTACCACAGCTTGGCTGCCGTGAATTTGTTGCAGATGCCCGCCTTGCAGAGCTCGCTGTTGCTGCTTGTGAAGAGGTCAATCCGGACATTCATGCCTCTACCGGACGTGTGTTAAGCGGTGACCAGTTCATTTCCAGTAAAGCAGTAAAGGAACATCTGATTCAGGAATTCCATGGAGACTGCACTGAAATGGAGGGAGCTTCCATTGCCCAGGGTGCTTTCTTAAATGAGATCCCCTTTGTCATTATCCGTGCGATTTCAGACAAAGCCGATGACAGCGCCCAAATAGATTACCCTGTCTTCGAAAAGGCAGCTGCCCTGCATTCTGCCAGACTGGTAGAGCATATGCTGCCACGCATCTGATAAAATCAGGTTGTCGTTGTCTGACAGTTGCTGTCCCGTGCCGGATGATGCGCTTACTGCCAGGACGGTCAGAACAGAATTCAGGAGCAAAAAACCTCAGCGCTGATGACGATGCTTTCTTTAAAAAAGCAGCTCACATACGCTGAGGTTTTCTTATGCTTACTCTTTTGTAATTGAAACACTCTGTCTTTAGCGGTCATGTGCCGACTTGGCAAAAAGCAGGAACATCGGGAAAATCTCGAGACGTCCTGTCAGCATTGCCAGGGAAAGTACGACCTTCACCCAGTCGGAATATAACCCAAAGTTCTCCATCGGTCCTACCAGATTCAGTCCCGGTCCGATGTTATTAAAGCACGACAATACCGCGGTCAGATTCGTGGTCAGATCCAACCCATCCAGTGAAATAATCAAGGTAAAAATACAAATCAGAATCACATAAGCCCCAAAATAAATTCTCGTGGAATTCAGGGTTTTCTTATCTACATTCTTCCCATTCAGACGGATACTGACAACTTCCTTCGGGTTCAGAATCTGCTTGATCTCAGCAATAAATGACTTAAACAGAATGATCATGCGGGAAATCTTCAGACCGCCACCGGTTGATCCTGCACATGCACCAATAATCATAAGCAGCACAATCAGGTGCTTGGAAAACTCCGGCCAAAGATTGAAATCTACCGTTGCAAATCCTGTCGTGGTAATGATACTTGCCACCTGAAAAAAAGCACTCCGTACCGCTTCCCCTGTATTAGAGAAGCAGGATAGGATATTGATGGAAATGGCAACAACCGACACTCCAATGACACCAAAATAAACCGCAGTCTCTTCCGAAGTAAGCGCTTCCTTGAACTTCCGTAACAACAATAAAAAATAGGTATTGAAATTGATCCCAAACAGAATCATGAAAATCCCAAGCACAATTTCAATCGCCGGGCTTCCATATCCGGCAATTCCGGCACTGTTCAGTGCAAAGCCACCGGTACCTGCCGTTCCAAATCCAATACAGAAAGCATCAAACACCTTCATACCAAGGCATTTCAAAATTACAACTAAAATCAATGTCATTACTGCATAAATTCCATAAAGAATCATGGATGTCGTCCGCATACGCGGCACCAGCTTACCGGCTGTCGGCCCCGGCACTTCTGCACGTACCAGATGCATGGAATTGTCGTTCTCCATTGGAATGACCATCAGTACAAAGACAAGCACTCCCATACCGCCAACCCAATGGGTAAAGCACCTCCAGAATGCCACTCCGTGTCCCAGTGTACCGGGTTCTGCAAGAACCGATGCTCCTGTCGTTGTGAAACCGGACACAATTTCAAACAATGCCCCCCAATAGGAGGCAAAGCCCCCTGCCAGATATAAAGGAAATGCGCCTACTATGGAAATGATAATCCATGCCATTGCTACAATGAAATAACCATCCCTGCTGCTCATCCGCTTCTGCTGCTGACGAACCAGCATCAGAAGAACTGAAACAATCGCAGCCGGAATCATGGTATAAACAAACGCCTTCGTATCACCATCTCGGTAAATCAGGGAAACAAACAGGGATGGCAGCATCAGAAGGACTTCTACAAAAAGAATCCTTCCTATAATATTCATAATTTTTCCAGTATTCATAAGAACCTCCAAACAGATCCGGATTTTTACTTAATCTGCAAAGATATCCTTAAGCTCTGCAATATGATGGTTAATGGAACCGATCAGAACGGTATCGCCATCGTGAATTTCATCATCACCACGGGGAATAATCGTCTGTGTATCTCGGATGATAAACGCTACCAGCACATTCCGCTTAAGCTTCAGATTCTTCAGCGGGATATTCAGATTCTTATCCTTATCATCTATATTCAGTTCAATAAACTCAATCTTGCCATCCATCAGACGATACAGGGATTCCACCTTGTCATCTCCGGATGCATTCATCAGGGAACGGCTATAGGCAAAAATACGGTCTGCTGCAACATCATTTCTGGATATCGTACAGATCTTGCTTGTCTTTGGCAATACCTTCAGGCGGGACTTCGCATTGATACGGGTTACTACCTTGGAAATTCCCTGGGATTCCGCATACATGGAAGCTACCAGATTATATTCATCATTAGACGTAATTGCAATAAACGCATCAGTATGTGCAAAGTCTGTTTCCAACATGGAGTCGAAATACCGCATCACATCATCCTGCATCACAGCCGCTCCCGGACACTCTCTTGCAAGACGCTCTGCCACATGAGGTCTGGGGTCTACAACCGTCACCTTAAGCCCCTGTTTCAGCAGGATTCCCGTAAGATAATGGGAAACTCTTCCTCCTCCGGCTATAATCACAGATTGCAGCGGCTTTTTAAACAAATGAAGCTTCCGGAATGAGGACCGGAACTTCTCGGCAGCACCGGTTAAATAAATCACATCGCCTGCCTGGATCTTCGTATCTCCTTTCGGTACAAAGGCCTGTCCGTTCCGCACAATTGCACAGAACAGAAGATCAATTCCCAGATTCCGGTTGATTTCCATAAGGGTCTTATCCACAAGCGGCCACTCTTCCTTAACCGTCATCTCTACAAGTTCGGCACGGCCGCCCGCAAATGTTTCCACACGGGTTGCTACCGGGAAACGAAGCGTACGTGAAATCTCCATTGCCGTTGCCAGCTCCGGATTAATAACCATGGAAATTCCCAGCTTATCCTTATAAAAATGATTCTGGCTTGCATAATCCGTATCACGGATTCGCGCAATCGTGTGCTTGGCTCCCAGCATATGTGCCGTAAAGCAGCTCAAAATATTCAGTTCATCGGACTGTGTAACTCCGATAAATAAATCAGCAGATCCCGCATTCAGATCCTGCAGCGTTGCATAAGAAGCTCCATTTCCCTGAAAGCAGATGGCATCAATGCTGTTCCCCAGGGTGTCCACCACATCCTCAGACTGGTCAATCAATGTCACCTGATGTCCGGTATGGGCGAGCTGCTTTGCCAGATTCTGTCCAATATCACCACCACCGACAATAAAGGTTTTCTTTCCTTCCCGATGATTCATAATAATTCCATTCCTCCAAAATCTATACGATTTATAACTAAGGAGTTCGCCTGCGAACTCTTTGCGTGCGAGCGGTGTTGCAAAGCAACTGATTTCTTCTCCGCGAGCTACGCATCCCTGCGGAGCTTTTTGCTCTATCGGAAATTCCGGCGGAATTTCTTATAAAGAAGAAATATCACGTTTCCCATGTGACATCAAGAGGGAAATCCGCTTCTGCAAACTCCCCTCTTTCAATCATTCGTTATTGTATTCCTCCTGCAGTTACTTCGCAATAGGAATTGCTGCTTATCTTTTCATACCGGTGATAACCGATTACTGTTCACACACCTTTACTGACGTACCTTGATATGAACCTCACGAAGCTGCTGCTCGGTTACTTCATTCGGTGCTCCGCACATCAGATCCTGTGCGGTTCCGCTCATCGGGAACGGGATGATCTCACGAATGCTGTCTTCATTTTTAAGAAGCATGATCATACGATCCACACCGGGAGCCATTCCTGCATGCGGGGGTGCTCCGAACTGGAACGCATTGTATAAGGCACCGAACTTCTCTTTGAGGACTTCTTCATCATATCCTGCAATTTCAAAGGCCTTAACCATGATGTCAATGCTGTGGTTACGGACAGCCCCTGAGGATAATTCCACACCATTACATACAATATCATACTGGTAAGCCAGAATATCCAGCGGATCCATGGTATTCAGCGCTTCCAGGCCGCCCTGCGGCATAGAGAACGGGTTATGGGTAAAGCCAATTTTCTTTGTTTCCTCATCCAGCTCGAACATCGGGAAGTCGTTAATATAACAGAAGCGGTATGCCTTCTTCTCAAGCAAATCAAGGCGCGCACCAAGCTCATTCCGGATCTGTCCGGCAAAGGATGCTGCACGTGCTTCCTTATCTGCGATAAAGAAGATGGTATCGTTCGCCTTAAGTCCTGCAAGCTCTCTTAATTCTGCTTTCAGATCGTCCGGTATAAACTTGTCGATCGGTCCCTTGTAGGAAAGATCTTCCTGAACCTCCAGATAACCGAGTCCGCCCATTCCAATTTCAGTTGCAAACTTAAGCATCTTCTCATGGAAGCCCTTGGACTGATGTCCTTCGATCTTAATGGCACGGACGGTCTTATTCTGAAACGGCTTAAAGGTACATTTATTAAAGAACTCCGATAAATCAATAATACGAAGCGGATTTCTCAAATCCGGCTTATCGGAACCAAACTCTAACATGGCCTGCTTATAGCTGATGATCGGGTAAGGCGCCTTCGTCACTTCATAGCCTTCCGGTGCAAACTTCTCAAATGTGGCAGTCAGCACTTCTTCACCAACCTTGAACACATCCTCCTGTGTTGCGAAGCTCATTTCAAAGTCGAGCTGATAGAACTCACCGGGAGAACGGTCTGCTCTTGCATCCTCATCTCGAAAACAGGGTGCAATCTGGAAATATTTATCTACGCCGGATACCATCAGAAGCTGCTTATACTGCTGGGGTGCCTGTGGAAGTGCGTAGAACTTACCCTTGTAATGTCTGGACGGAACGATATAGTCTCTTGCGCCCTCCGGAGAAGATGCACACAGAATCGGGGTCTGTACTTCCATGAAGCCAAGCTCGGTCATCTTCTGACGAAGAAAAGCAATGACATTGGAACGGAAAATCATGTTGCTCATGACCTTCGGATTTCTCAGATCAAGGAAACGGTATTTCAGACGCAGATCCTCACGGATTTCCTTGGAGGTCGCGATTTCAAACGGAAGGGGACGATATACCTTACCAAGAATCTCAATGCTGTGCGCTTCCAGTTCGATGGTTCCCGTCGGGATCTTCGGGTTGTAGGTTTCCTCGTCACGCTTTTCGATTTTGCCAAGGACGCTGATACAGTCCTCTTTGTTGATTCCCTTTAACAGGGAGGTGTCACGCATAACGATCTGTAATACGCCATACATGTCTCTTAAGTCCACAAAGGATACGCCGCCGTGGTCACGGATATTCTCTACCCAGCCGGCTACCCTGCGTTCTTTGCCAATGTCATTTTCAGATACCTGGTTTAAGGTACATTCACGATACAACGTTGATAATTCCATCTCTTTTCTCCTTCTTCTGGTTTATTTCTTAATTTACATCTACCCGTTTCACTAAATTCGTACTTCGCTTCGCTCGTTCTCATTAAGTGTCCGGGCACCGTTCTCACTAACCTCACACTTCGCCTCTGGCTCGTCTTCTCTAAGTGCTCTACATGAAAAAATCCTGAATTGATTTCACAATCAATTCAGGACGAATATACTTATCCGCGGTGCCACCTGATTTACTGCCATGCAGTCACTTTCACCAATGAAATTACGGCTCGGAAGCTGTTATTCTCTCAGATTCATTCTGCCGGCTTCTCACCATCCCGGCTCTCTTTAAGCGATAATCCAAGGTACTCGTCTTCGTCATTGCCCATACATCGTTATGATAAGCCAGAATGCCCGTTTTGTCAATAAATAATGCACACGTAACAGTAAAATAAAGTAACAGTTCAGCCGTGGCCATTCATAAGCTGCCGGATAGTACCGATTGGCTAACAAATATACGTGCTTTCCGGCAGCTTATTTCATGTCGGGCGTCCGCCCTATAGAAATGATTGTATAAGCTGCCCTTAGTGAGCAAGCTCCCACGGTCATCTTATACAATCATTTCTGCATGGCTGAACTGTTACAAAATAAATAATGCATGAAATCCTGCATTTCTATCGACAAATTATTCATTTTATTGACAGATTCCTCACCGATACATCCTGATTTTCTCTGAAACAGCGGAAATACGCGACTCAAACTGTTCATAGAAAGATGCAGCTCCCATCTCATATTGATTTACATAAAACTCATTTAATACCAGCATATTCAGGTTCCGGACAATTTCTTCGTTCTCCGTATGGGTAATAATCTCCTGTACTTCTTTCAGAAAATTATGCCAGATCCGGATATAATTTTCATAAACCGACAGCTCCGGGATGCCGAGCCACTTTTTAATTTTCACCTTGGAGCGGTTCGGGTAAGCACACTCATGAATCTGCCAGAAATATTTGAAATCCCCATCCTCATAGATTCTTCCCAATGGAAACAGTCGGCAGAATCCCGGACGAAACTCATGGATGCTGCAACGTCCTTCTGAATTCAGGAATCCGCATTGCAGAGTCCCTTCCTGCATTTTGAGATTCGGCTGGATGATTCCGTCTACCACATGAAGCTCAATCTTTCCCTGCATGAGTTCTGCAAACGATGTATGTAAGCCTTTTTCCAACTGATACAGATCATAAGGATCCAGAATAATGGACTCCCCCATATTGTGACAGCAGGCGGAACACCCCTTACATTCCTGACATTCGATTCGCACCATGTCATTGGCCGTATATAATTTTCCATCTGAAATCTCTGAAAGATCAATCTCCCGCAGCATGTGTTTCTCCTACATATTATAAAGTGATGTCGGGGTCAAGAGCCCCCGACTTTGATACCTACGGATTGCTATGAAATACCGTTACAGGGTATCCGGGAAATACATCATCTGCCTGACAGACGCCTGCTGTTCCTTACCTTCACAGCTGCGATACAATACCTGTTATTCATCAGGATTCCAACAACCCTTTGTTTTCCTGCTTCATCAGGTCTGCTACCGAAATATCATCGAGATAATCATTAATCATCTCATCGAGCTTAATCCACATGGGAAGTGTCCGGCATTCATCTGCACGTTCACAGGGATCTGAACCACATTCCAGACAGGATACCGGGGCAAGCGTCCCCTCTGTAAGCCGCAGGACATCTCCGATTTTGTAGTCCGCAGGCTCCCTGCTTAAACGGTAGCCGCCTCCTTTGCCATGGATTCCTTCCACCATTCCTGCTTTCGAAAGCAGAGTCATGATGCTCTCACTGTATTTCTGTGATATATGTTGTCTTACTGCAATTTCCTTTAAGGGAATATATTCACTGGTATTCTGCTCTGCCAGATCTACTAAAACCCGGAGTGCATACCTTCCTCGCGTGGAGATCAGCATAAAATATCACCCATCCTTCTCACAATTATTCTGCAAATAAAGGAGTAGAAAGATACCGGTCTCCTGTATCCGGAAGCAGAACAACAATATTCCTGCCTTCATTCTCCGGGCGCTTTGCCACTTCCAATGCTGCCCACACGGCTGCTCCGGAAGAAATACCCACCAGTACGCCTTCACTTGTTCCGATCTTCTTACCAAGTGCAAACGCATCCTCGTTTGCAACAGGGATGATTTCATCATAAATTGTAGTATCCAGAATTTCCGGTACAAATCCGGCACCGATACCCTGAATCTTATGAGCTCCTGCCACACCGGTAGATAATACGGCACTTGTTGCCGGCTCTACTGCAACAACCTTCACAGCAGGATTCTTTTCCTTTAAATATTTACCAACACCTGTTACCGTGCCACCTGTGCCGACGCCTGCTACAAAGTAATCCACCTTGCCTTCGGTATCCTCCCAGATTTCCGGTCCGGTTGTCTCATAATGCGCTTTCGGATTGGACGGATTCACAAACTGCCCGGGAATAAAGCTGTTCGGGATCTCTTCTGCAAGCTCGTTTGCCTTTGCAATTGCACCCTTCATTCCCTTCGCACCCTCAGACAATACCAGCTCTGCACCATACGCCTTCATTAACTGTCTGCGCTCCACGGACATCGTATCCGGCATAACAATAATAATACGGTAGCCTCTTGCTGCTGCTACAGATGCAAGACCAATACCGGTATTTCCGGAAGTCGGCTCGATAATTACAGAATTCTTCGTTAATTTTCCTTCCTTCTCCGCGTCGTCCAGCATCATCTTCGCTACACGATCCTTAACGGAGCCTGCCGGATTAAAGTACTCCAGCTTCGCATAAAGCTTTGCCTTTAATCCATATTCCTGTTCCAGATGTGTTAACTCAAGTAATGGTGTTCTTCCGATCAACTGATCTGCGGATGTATAAATCTTAGCCATTTCAATTCCTCCCTTTTCTGACTGATGTCAAAAGATAAGCATTCTCACTGATTGTTTGCAGTATACTTCCTTTTACCCACCTTGTCAATAGGTAAATAATTTTAATTCAATACATCCACATATTCCTTATAAACATATGCCTCACTTCCATCACTTAAACGGATATGATACCACGAATCTCCGACAAGCTCATAATACTCATAAACCTCACCTGTCTTCGCCACACCAAGAATACTGGAATTCTCTGTACTTGGCTGGTTTCTCATATTGACATTCTTAATAATCTGAAGCTTTCCTGCAACTTTCCCCGGCGTATTCTCTCCTGTATTCTCTCCTGTATTCTCTCCTGCATTTCCATTGCTTTCCCGGGTTGGCTCAGAAACCGTTGTATCTCCTATATTACCGAAATCAAAATGCAGCTTCTTCTTAAGAATGATTCCACCACCAATCACAATCACGATCAGTACAACAATTCCAAGGATCATCGTTACCCTGGTCAGATCAAATCCACCGGAAGCTTCCTCATCGTTTAGGTTGTCATCATCGTAACCGTCCCCGTCATAATCCGTATCTTCGTAACCGGTATCCTCATAGCGATCTTCTTCATGACCATAATTACAGGATGGCGCATTTCTTCTACGGGATACTTTCTGACGGTCTGTTCTCTTCTGCTCTGCCGGTTCTTCCCCGCTGTCAGCATCTTCCTGTGACTGCTCATAAATCCGTCCTTCCCGCACGGCTTCCACTACCCGGGAAGGGCGCTCCCTCATAACGGGTGCCGGAATTTCTTCCGGTTCTTTCCCTTCCAGAGTTTTTTCTTCCTTCCTTTCGGGGTTCCTTGCTGCCTCCGGATTCTCTTCCTCCGGATATTCCGGCTTTTCTCCCCGTCTTTCCCGTTCCAGCCTTGCTTCTGCCTCACTGAAATCCCGCTTCACCACAGCCTGCTCTGCTTCCATAATAATGCTTTTCTCAATCACATCAAATGGAATATCAATCGTCTTCTGTGGAGTAACCGGAATCTCCTCATCGTGAGGCTCGGTATCTTCATTATTAACCGCAGCTCCGCATTTGTGGCAGAATTTCGTTCCTTCTCTCAAAATCTCGCCACAAACCGGACATCTTGCCGGTTCTCCAACCTTCTGTCCGCATTTCACACAAAAGGTATCTGTATCTAAAAGTTCTGCTCCGCATCTTTGACACTTCATAACTTCTCTCCTCCGTACTATTGTCTCTATTATCTACCAAATCTCGGATTTTGTCTACCGACAAACAGGGATTCATTTCTTATACTTTTATTAAAAAACAACTCAACATATGTGAAGGAGGAGCTTATTATGCTTCAGCATCTTGAGAAGAAAAATGTCACTATGCTTCCCGGTTTATTCCGTGAAAGAATGCTTGTAAACCGTAACTATCTTCTGGAACTGGGTACACAGGAATTATTACAGAACTACTATCTGGAGGCAGGAATCGTTATGCCGGATCTTCAGGTTCTCGAAAAACCGGAAACTGCAAAGCTTCACTGGGGATGGGAGGCTCCTACCTGTCAGCTCCGCGGCCATTTCTTAGGTCACTGGCTTTCCGCAGCTTCTTCATTAATTGCATCCGAAAATGATGCCGCTTTAAAGGCAAAGCTTGACGAAATCATCAGCGAGCTTGCCAGATGTCAGGAATTAAACGGCGGAGAATGGATCGGACCTTTCCCGGAGAAGTACTTTACCCGTCTGGAAAAGGAGCTCGATATATGGTCTCCCCAATATGTCATGCATAAATTAATCATGGGACTTACCCATGCTTATCTCTACGCCGGTAATGAACAGGCTCTTACCATTGTCCGTCATCTGGCTGACTGGTATATCCGTTGGACCGAAAAGGTACAGTCCACCAACCCGCACGCTGTCTACAGCGGTGAGGAATCCGGTATGCTGGAAATGTGGGCACAGCTTTTTGAAACCACGAAGGATCCGGTTTATGAAACACTGGCTTCCCGTTACAGCAATCCGAGCCTTTTCCATAATCTGTCAGAGGGAAAGGATGCTTTAACCAACTGCCACACCAACTCCAGCATCCCGTGGGCACATGGTGCTGCCAGAATGTATGAAGTAACCGGAGATGAGAAGTATAAGACCATCGTAGAGCTTTTTTGGAAATGTGCCGTTACCGATCGCGGTTATTTCTGCACCGGAAGTGCCAACTCCGGAGAATTCTGGGTACCGCCTTTCCTTTCCGGCCAGTACTTAAACGACCGCGACCAGGAATTCTGTACCGTATATAATATGGTGCGTCTGGCTTCCTATCTGTATCGCTGGACCGGTGACAGGCAGTATGGCGACTACATTGAACGCGCCCTTTACAACGGCTTCCTTGCACAGCAGAATGCACAGACCGGCATGCCGACCTACTTCCTGCCTTTGAGTGCAGGCGGTCATAAGAAATGGGGCACTAAACGCCACGACTTCTGGTGCTGCCATGGAACCATGGTGCAGGCACAGACCCTGTATCCGGACCTCATTTACTATGAGGATCCTGAACAGAACGAGCTTCTGATAAGCCAGTACATTCCTTCCATTGCAAAATGGGATTGCCATGGACAGCTCATTGAGGTTTCCCAGGATAGCAATATGAAGTATTACAACGATCAGGCATTCTTCGATGAGAAGGATCAGGGACAGAGCTCCAGATGGCAGTTACAGTTCAAGGTAAAGGCTTCCGCCCCTACCGTATTCACTCTCTGCTTACGTGTGCCCGCATGGGTTAAGGGTGCACCGGTTGTCAGTGTAAACGGCGAAGCGCTCACCAATCCTGTGATAGAAAATGGCTGCCTGAAAATCCAGAAAACATGGAAAGATGACACCATTGATTTATTCCTTGCGCCTGCTCTTTCCTATGTGTCATTACCGGATCAACCGGAGAAATCCGCAATCATGGAAGGACCTGTTGTTCTTGCCGGTATGTGCGAAAAGGATCACGGACTTTATACCAATGGTGAAACTCCAGAGGATGCGCTTTACGCACAGTCCGAGCATATGTACAGTGTCTTCCCCTGGAAGCAGAGTACTTATCTCACAAAAAAGCAGCCGGAAAACTTTACCTTCCGACCGCTCTATGAAATCGATGAGGAAACCTATACCGTATACTTCTCTTTAAAGAAGCCTTCGGATCTGTAATGGGATCTGTCATCTAATGATTGATAAATGATTTTTGAAACGCTGTCTTATAAGCGAGGGGAGTCATTCCCTCATGACGTTTGAAAATCCGCATAAAATATTTTTCATCCTGGAAGCCGCTGGAATATGCGGCTTCTTTGATGCTTACGTTTTCATTGACCATAAGACGCTTGGCAAGCTCGATCCGCATCTTATTGAGGTACTGCGTGATCGTCATGCCGGTCTGCTTCCGGAACAGTGAAGCAAAATAATCCGGATTATAGTGCAGATGCTGTGCCACCATGGCCGGGTCCATCTGCTTATGGCAGTTCATGGTAATGTAATCCATTGCCTCCCGGATTGCCTGCTGTACCTGTGGTTTCGCCGATTCGATCTGTCCTACCGGTTCTATGGCTTCTCCCTTATGACTTTCTCTGCTCATTTCCAGGGTAAGCTCCATCAAAAGAGTGCTGCAGCAATAGTCGAGCATCTGTCCCTGCTCCTCCTGCCAGGTCCGTGACAGGTCGAGGAGCTGCCGGAACAGTGTGGTCACACGCTGCGTAGCAGGAAGTGTTCCAAGCATCGGAAAATGATAATAATTCTCCGCATTCTCCACTCCCTTTGCAGCCTGCTCCGAAAAATGCACCCAGAAATAAGACAGCTCTCCTTCGGACATTTTCCATCCCTCATGCTCTTCTCCGGCACGTAACAGGATATATTGACCAGATCGGACAATCACATTTTCTCCACCCACACGCAGGTACATCGTTCCCTTTAATACCACAATCAGAACGTGCAGTTCCATACTTCTTTTATGATGCAGGAAGCCGTCTGATGCACGTAGGTTTCCACAAATCTGATATTTAATTGGCTGATTCGTTCGTATTTCAAAATCATTCATATTTCATTGACCGGTTTTGTTTCTGTTTCAGAAATTGTGAGTAGCTATTAGATATTATAAGGAAGCCCGCTTTACCGGATAAAATGAGTAAAAACCCGTTCTTCCTTTTCCGGAAGGCCAAATTGCTCCCTGCCAAGTGCGATGCTCTTCATCAAAAAGCTCATGTTTCTTGCCAATACTCTCATGGTCTGCTTTCCTTCTTCATCCCAAACTGCCTCGCCCTTTTCTCTTCCATGAATGGAGTTCCAGTACTGGCTCGGTGCAACCGGCATATTGGAAATTGTGAAATATTTATTCAGCTCATCGAATGTAGCCGAGCAGCCGCCTCTTCTGGCGCATGCCACACTCGCCCCAACCTTCATGGTTTTATCAAAATGAGTACTGTAGAACAGCCGGTCAAGAACTGCTATGAGTGTTGCATTGGCTGATGCATAATATACCGGGCTTGCTACAACCAGTCCGTCTGCCTCTTCAAACTTCGGTGCCAGCTCGTTCACCACATCATCGAAAACACACTTACCGTTCTTTCCACAGTAACCGCAGGCCATACAGCCACGAACCGCCTGATTGCCGACCTGTACCGTTTCGACTTCAATTCCTTCCTGCGAAAATACCTGTTCCATCTCCTTAAGCGCAATGCCTGTGTTACCGTCCACTCTGGGACTTCCGTTGATCATTAATACCTTCATAAACCTGTTCCTCCTGATCTCTTATTCCTGATTTTACTCTTAATTTCTTACTTTTATATTTGTAACTATTCAGAGCCATGCATGCAGAATAGTAATTTTAAAGTGGTTTTACAGACGGGCACTGATTAGTTGCAATATATCTGAATCTTATCTATCTCTCCAAGTGATCAGTCCGTTTTCTTACACAAAAGCTCGTGCATAATCACCATAAGCACTAATATGATAAGAAGATAAACCGGCAGCAACGCTACCGTAATATGATTGGCAATCAGTCCGAATACCGGCGGCATCAGACAGGTTCCCACATAGGCACATGCCATCTGGATTCCGATAATCGCCTGGGACTTATCGGCACCAAAGTGTGCAGGCGTCGAATGGATCACGCAAGGGTACACCGGTGCACATCCCAGTCCGATCAATATGAGGCCTGTGAGGGATAAGCTCTGCCCAAACGGCAGAAGCATCACCAATACACCGATTCCAATAATCACTTCACCAAGCCGGATCATCTGTACATCATTGAGCTTCATGGTAAGAAATCCACTTAGTGCTCGTCCCACAGTAATTCCAAGATAAAACATACTTGCAAATGTAGCTGCTGTATCTGCGGAAACTCCTTTATGTAAGGTGAGGTAACTGCTCGCCCACAGTCCTGTTGTCTGCTCCAGAGCACAATAGCAGAAAAAACAGACCAGTATTTCCCTTGCTCCGGCAAGCTGCAGTACTTCACGTATGGAAAGAGCTTTTACATTCTGTACCTTTCCATCCTGCAGCACCTCCGCCGGTCTTTGCTTCCAAAGAGGCAGACTGCAGAGCAGAATTGCAGTCAGAACGATCTGCAAAACAGCGATGATATGGTATCCGGAGTTCCATCCCCAGCCCGCAGTCAGGGCATATCCCATAATATAGGGACCTGCCGATGCTCCGAGACCCCACATGCAATGCAGCCAGCTCATGTGCCGGCTCTCATAATGAAGCGCTACATAATTATTTAAGGAAGCATCCACGCTTCCCGCACCAAGTCCATATGGAATCGCCCACAGGCAAAGCATCCCAAAGGAATGACTGGTGGCAAAACCAAACAATGCCATCGCTGTCATTAAGACACTGAGTGCCGTAACCTTTCCGGTTCCAAGCTTTTTGGTCAGCCGGTCGCTCTGCAGACTCGAAACTACCGTGCCCAGCGCTATAATCATCGAAATAATCCCTGCATAGGATACCGGTACGTCAAACTGCGGATACATGGACGGCCACGCTGCTCCCAACAGTGCATCCGGCAGCCCCAGGCTGATAAATGCCAGATAAATAATTGCTAATAATAAATGAACCATGATGGATACTCCTTCTTCTGTCTAAACTCCAAAATGATCCACTGGATCATTTTCTCATATGCATGGCAACTAAAATCCACCATTCTGATATGCTCTTGCAATTACATAAGACGGCTCGTAAAATGCACTGCAATTATAATTATCAATCACATCACAGATTGGGTCATTGTATACTCTGAGGATGCCGTCTACATAATCCTCTTTCGATGACATGGTATCGACGATCAGCCGCTGGTACACTTCTCCCATATCAAGTGGTGTAGGAATGATCGCTGCCATTTCCTTATCAACTGCGGTAATATCATAAGAGCCCTCTTTAAGGTCATAATCCCTGATCCAGTCATCTTCCACCTTCAATGGATTTTCACAGTGTAAGACATTTGCACAGCTTATTAAATGGTATAATTCTTCTTTCCCTATGGTATTTACCACATATTTATTCTTTTGTCTGATATGCCGTGCTACCCTTTCGATCATATAACAGATAAAATAAAGATCATCGATCTCTATATCTTCATCAGGGAAATATTTATTTTTCATAATACCTCACTCCCTTCAAAGGTCAATGTACTCAATGCTGCTTCGGTACAAAATACGATCTGATGAGTCGGATAATTAAACTTAACGAGCCCCCAAAACGCCCCCCTCGGAATTCTACCTGCAACAAAGCCTTCCACGAAGTTCCAGATCTGGTCATCTGCCATAGGTCCCTCTACAATATCATAATCATGTTTAATGCCTCTCCGGCAATCAACCACAAAATCAAGCCACTCATCTGTCATTTCGACAAAGCTCAATACTTTCAAATCAGGATGTAATCTGTATTCATATCTATTTAAAATCGATTCTCCCTTTCTTGTCATTGCCCATCGCTTTGCCTGCTTTTCGTAACTCGTACAATAAAATCCATATCCAAAGTCTTTATAAAAACCGTTTTGAAGAATGCGCGGAACAGATACTTCTACATTACTCCCATGATATACGATTATCTTTTCCATCTATACCCTCCCATCATTCTTTATCTATAAATATTTCCTGCCGATGGCAGACAAGATATTTCTTATTTCCATCTGTCAGGTGTATCGACATACTGTCATCTACATTCATGGCTTTTTTCACTTCTTCTGATAAGCTTTTGGAAATCATGATTTTCCCGGATTCGTCAAAGGATATCCAACCCTTATCAAATAATTTATCATGATTGGGGCACATAAGAAATCCATTTTCTACATCCATTCGCTCTTTCGGTTTGCTAAGACTCCATGGTTTAATATGGCTTGCGATTAATAGGTCAGGAGTGTTCACATTGCACAGACAACATTTATTTTGATACTTAGCCAATAACATGCTACGAAATGTGTTTTGATTTATTCGAACCTTAACTATTGCATCGCGCATTCTTCCGCCATCTTGAAATGATTCTGGAGAGTTTTTAGCCATCTCGGCTATTTCCTCTTCTATCTTCTTGCCTTCCCCTTTAATATCTATGACATTAAAATATTTATGCTTTTCTTTTAAATACTTATATCCATTTTTCCCAACATTCTTTTCACCCGTTGGTAAAGGTTCATTGTGTTTTATTTCATATGCAGTATACAACAAACTTCTTATAGAAAAATAACATTCTTTCCATATAATGCAATATCTGAAAGACCAATTCCCCTTTTTATCAGATTGTATGATTGCTTCCGCTGCTTTCTCTATATCTTGTCTGGTCATTCCCTTTATAATCTCGTTAAACGTCATAACAATTCTCCTTTTACATCCACCCCAAACAACCCGATATCCCCTTCACCACATCATTCCACTTCTTTAACCGGCATTCTTTAAATCATCCAAGTATTTTTATTATAATACCTTTTCCTCTTTTATGTAAAATGAAGTTTGTGATAAAATATACTAAAGGGGCAACGGAATATTCTCCCATTTCCCTCTGATATTGACATTACTATTTTGCTTTATAAGGAAGACATCATGACTGACATCACAACACAATTACAGAAAATCAAAAACAACTATCATAAAAACACTTTAAAGACCACTATCGACATGGCGTGGCCGGCGATTGTGGAATCCTTTTTCGTGGCTTTTGCGGGGCTCATCGATTCCCTGATGGTAAGCTCACTTGGTTCCAGTTCCGTTGCAGCCGTAGGACTTACCACGCAGCCTAAATTGCTGGGACTTGCGCTATTCTTTGCGCTGAACGTGGCGATTTCCGCATTGGTTGCCAGAAGACGCGGGGAGCAGCGGCAGGACTCCGCCAATGAAATCCTCTACACGGCGGTCCTGTTTATTATCGTAGCTGCTGTCATTCTGAGCATCGGCTTCGTTGCCTTTGCCAGCCCAATTATGAACTTCTGCGGATCGACCGCCGATACCCATGACGGGGCGGTTGCCTACTTCCGCATCATCATGGGCGGCATGATTTTTAACTGCATTCAGATGGGAATTAATTCTGCACAGAGAGGTGCGGGAAATACCAGAATTACCATGCGTACCAACGTAACCTCCAATGTCATCAACATCATTCTGAATTATCTGCTGATTAACGGTCACTTCGGCTTCCCGGCTCTGGGAATCCAGGGTGCTGCCCTTGCAACAGTTTCCGGAACGGTGGTGGCATGCATTATGAGCATTGCTTCTATTTTCAAAAAAGATAATTTTATCAGCATTCCTTATATTATGAGTCATAAAATCAAACCTACTTTTGCTGCATTCTTAAATCTCATTAAGGTTGGCTACAGTGTGTTCTTCGAACAGGTCCTCATGCGGATTGGATTCATGCTGACTGCCATTATGGCCGCCGACCAGGGAACCGATGCGATGGCTGCCCATCAGGTGGGAATGAATATCATGGCACTGTCCTTCTCCTTCGGGGACGGTCTGCAATCCACAGCAGTTGCGCTGATCGGACGAAGCCTGGGTGCCGGTGATCCGGATCTTGCCAAGGAATACGGACGTACCTGCCGTCTCATCGGAGCCTTTATCGCGGTGTGTCTGGTCGGCATCTACTACTTTGGTGCAAGCGGATTATATCACCTGTTTTTCAGGGAAGAACACATTGTAGCAATCGGGGTGAGCATCATGCATGTGATCATCTTTGTCGTGATCTTCCAGATCTGTCAGGTCATCTACATGGGCTGCCTGCGGGGTGCCGGTGATACTCTGTACACCGCGATTGCCTCTACCATCAGCGTCACCATCATCCGTACCGTCGTTTCCTACCTCTTTGGGTATACGCTTGGCTTCGGCATCATCGGAATCTGGATGGGCGTCCTCGGCGATCAGATTGCACGGTTTATCTTCGCAACCGTACGCTTCAAACAGGGAAAGTGGGTGCAAATTAAGATTTAGTCTTAGATATCTCTCCTGCTCAGAATCATACTGCTGATCGTCATAAACAGGACAATATACACGATGCAGATCACAACAAACCACACATATCCCGATTCAAGCAGTTCCTGCGGTGCATTGGAATTCATTCCGTATGCCATAAGCGAATAGGGCCAGATATGCCCCAGATGCTTTGCAAGGAATACCAGTCCGGATAAGCCCCCTCCGAGTGCGATTCCGACGGGAAGTGCAAAGCTCTTGATAAAAAGGGAAATCATAAGCTGTATGGCAGCGATTACCGTGCCGCCAAGTGTTCCGAAAAGGCACCAGATCATGAGCTTCACCCACGGAATGGCAGAGGTCAGACCAATCACCTTTCCGGATATCACAAACAGGGTACAAATCCATATTTCACTGAAAAGGATCATAGAAAAGACCTGTACGAGCTTGGCAATAAACACAAGGTTCTTCGACACCGGCATTGATAAAACCTTATTCCAGTTACGGTTGTTTTCCTCCTGCCGCATAATGTAAGAGGAATAGATCCCGATCATGATCGGCAAAAAGAAATAGCACGTAAACAAGGTATGCTGTGTCCATAGACTGAACCATTCACTTTGTAAAATTTCAATATTCGCCATATAATTTAACGTCCCGAGCAGTGCCGGTATCACTGGCATAAACAGAAATGCCAGCCAGAGCGGTGACCGCTTCAATTTCAATCTTTCTGCTTTGATTAATTTAAATAACATCTTTAAAACTCCTTCCTGCTAAAAATGTATTTTCCAATGACATAAGTCAGAATCATCAGACCAATCAGTAAAGCAAATGCCGTCCAGTCAAGAGGCAACACTGCAAAATACGCATGATCATACCTTGTCTCCTTATCCCAGCCGAAGAGTCCGACAAACTGCAAAGCTCCATAATATCCCCACAATACAGCTTTCCGCAAAACCGGGAATTGCGGCAGGAACATGGAAAACAGACCGACAAACTCTCCTGTTACTCCAACAAAAAACGGAATTGCCTGATTCTTAAAAATCATGGACAGCGAGTGCTGAAAAGTATAGATGGCAGCCGTCGGAACAATCGTAAACAAGAGATAAAGCAGATAATTATTTAGCGGGAGTTCTTCTGTGAAACCTGCCATTTTTCCATATACTATCGTCACGATCCAGAACAGGATCACGCCGGAAAGGACGATCATCAGTCCATAAAGTAATTTTGCGTCAAAGAGTTTTCCTTTGTCCTCCATCGTACAGAGCAGTTTAAAATTGCTGCCCTTATGTTCCAGATCACAGAGCCGGGATGCAATCACCGTACACAGCAAAGGAAAAAAGATCGCATTGACAAGCGGAAACTGATAGAGAAACATGCTATATCCGTTCCGTCTGATAAAATCACTGCTCATATCCCCATAAAAAGCCCACACGCTCATTAAAACAAGCGCGGCAAACACCGTGAGAAAGAGATGCTTCCGTTTTGTTTTCTTATATTCACATTTTATCAGTCTGATCATAAGCTCCTGTCCTTTCCGGTCAGATCCAGGAAAATCTGCTCAAGGGACTTATTCCGATCGGTTTCGTGCAGGTTCGAAAGCGCCCCCTGATAACACATTTTTCCGTTTGCAATAATCCCAATGTCGTCTGCAAGCTGGTCAATTTCCGAAAGCAGGTGGCTGGATACGATTACCGTCATGCCGTATTGCTGTGGAAGCGACTTGACAAGTTCCCGCATTTCCTGTATTCCCGACGGATCAAGCCCGTTGGTCGGCTCATCCAGAATGAGGAGCTTTGGAAAAGAAAGAAGGGCGCTGGCAAGACCCAGCCTTTGTTTCATGCCAAGGGAAAACTGGGACGTTTTCTTGTTTCCCTGCCTGTCCAGACGGACAATTTTCAGGACCTCGTCAATATTACGATCCGGCAGATCGAGAATCGTCGTATATATTTTTAAATTTTCCTTTGCCGTAAGATGTCCGTAATACGACGGCGATTCGATTAACGACCCGATATCTCTCAAAATGGAAAGCCGGCTTTTCTCCGTAAACCGCTGCCCGAACAGATCAATTTCACCTGCTGTCGGATGCACAAGGCCTAAAAGCATTTTCAGCGTTGTAGACTTTCCTGCCCCATTTGGCCCCAAAAATCCGTAAATCTTTCCTTCCTTTACTGACAGATCCAGATGATTGACCGGGCATAGGTCACCATATCGTTTCGTCAGATCCGTTGTTTTTACAATTTCTTTCATACTGATTAACCTCTTTTCTTTAAGATATCCAGATCGTAACACGCCTGCCTTTCCTCAAACTTAAATCAACCTTAACGCAACCTTAATTTTTGCATTTCCGGCGTTCACCTGTTTCAACATAGGCAGATCTATGATACGATCTTTGTGGTGATTACTATGAAAGAATTATTGAACAAGAAAATCCTGATTGTGGACGATGAGCCTGAGCTTTTGCAGATGGTACAGAACACCCTGTTTGATGCGGGCTTCTTTCAGGTTTATACTGCGGACACCTGTGCAAAGGCCATTTTGCTTGCGAAGTCTCAGCCGGTGGCACTCTTTTTACTGGATGTCAACCTGCCTGACGGGAACGGCTTTATGCTCTACCAGACCCTGCGTGAAACTTCTGACGCTCCTGTCATTTTTCTAACTGCAAGAGGTGAGGCCGGGGATAAAGTGCGCGGCTTTGATTTGGGCGCAGACGATTATATTGTAAAACCGTTTCTGCTTTCCGAACTGACCCTGCGGGTAAAGGCGCTGCTTCGCCGGACATACGCAGCCGTGCATAAAGAAACCGGGTTTTCTGTGGGGGATCAATACGTTAATTTTGAAAAGGCTGCGGTCATCCGTAACGGAAAAGAGGCTCCGCTGACACCGAAAGAATTGATCCTGATAAAGAAATTATGGGAAAACAAAGACAAAATTGTTACCAACGATGCCCTGTGCCTTGCGGCGTGGGGCGAGGAATATTACGGACATGAGAACACACTGATGGTGCACATCCGCAGACTGCGTGAAAAAATCGAGAAAAATCCGTCAGCTCCTGTTCATCTTGTTACGGTAAAAGGACTGGGATATAAGTGGGTATCGGAAAATGAATAAAACTACCATAAAAATTTTTTTAAGCTTTTCGTTCGTAGCCGCTGTGATTGCCACGCTGCTTCTGATCATCAATGCGTTGGGGCTTGGAATCCTTGCTTCTGACACAGATTTTTTGCTACAGGAGCATTCTCCCAAATCCATTCTGGAAGACATTGCTCGGAATCTGAAAGAAACCGACACGGGATATACGCTTTCCAATGGAACAATTCCGGATGACTACTGGTGCATTCTCTTAGATGACAATGGAACGATCCTCTGGTCTGAAAATCAGCCCGATGATATTCCCACGCACTATTCCATCCGGGACATTGCGAAGCTGACCCACTGGTTTTTGTGTGATTATCCGGTTTTTGTCCGCGCAGAAGGCTATGGACTTCTCATTCTCGGCATTCCGAAAAATGCGGTTGGAAAGTATGAGCTGATCTATTCCATGAAATGGTTTGACTCCCTGCCCGAAAGACTTGTGATCATCCTTTTTATCAATCTTGCCATTGCACTTTTCTTAAGTCTGATCTTTGGCAGGAGGCTTTATGGCAACTTAAAGACCATAACTTCGGCAATCAATGATCTGCGGAATGAAAAGGAAGTCAACCTGCCCGAAAAAGGGATCTTTCGTGACGTCCGGCGAAACCTTAACCAGACCTCGAGATCCATGCTCTACAAAAATGCACTCCTTTCCGAAAGGGAGAAAGCCCGCGTAAACTGGATTGCCGGGATCTCCCATGACATCCGGACTCCGCTTGCCATTATCCTGGGTAATGCAGAAGAGCTGGAGCATGCGCCAGAGCTTACGGAAAGCAGCCGGAAAAAGGCTGCGTCAGCCAGGAAGCAGAGCATCAAAATAAAAAAGCTGATTGAGGATCTGAATTTAATTTCTTCTCTGGAATATGACATGCAGCCCTCAAAGAAGCATCCCGTACCTGTATGCCCGCTGCTCCGCGAGACGGTCTGTGACATCTGCAACAATCTCAGTGAGTCATATTCGATTGACGTGGATCTCCGTGCGGAAAATGCGATTGTTTCCGGTGATGAAAGTCTGCTTGGCAGGGCCTTCTTTAACATCATCAATAACAGTATCGTTCATAATCCAGACGGCTGCACCATAAGCATTTCCGAATCTGTGCAGGATCAAAAGGTGTGGATTGAAATCCGGGACAACGGCTGTGGAATAGACGAAGCGGTAATTCAAAATTCGGATGAGCTCCTGCAGGGCCGGCATGGCCTTGGACTTTCCATGACCAGGAAAATTGTGAAAGCCCACGGCGGTACACTGGGAATCCGGAATGATGAGGGCTGCGTCGTAACCATAAAAATACCGGTGATTTGAAATATATTTGTAAGAGGTTCATCGCCGATAATTAATTTTGGATTATTTCTTCATGATTTCATCTATTATGTCCATTTTTATCACGGGAGCTTGCTTTCTTCACAATACATTGACTTTATTTTGGACTTTTTCTTCTTGATTTCTTCCATTATGTCCATTTTTATCACGGCAGCTTGCTTTCCTCACGATACATTGTCTTTATTTTGGACTTTTTCTTCTTGATTTCTTCCATTATGTCCATTTTCTACGTGGCAGCTTGCTTTCTTCACGATACGATCTCTCTATTTTGGACTTTTTCTTCTTGATTTCTTCCATTATGTCCATTTTCTGCATGCCAGCTTGCTTTCTTCACGATACGATCTCTTTATTTTGGACTTTTACTTCATGATTTCATCCATTATGTCCATTTTCTTCATGCCAGTTTGCTTTCTTTACGATACGATCTCTTTATTTTGGACTTTTACTTTCGTAATATTTTCAACACAACGGTTTACTTTATTTCTAAAATATATTAGAATTATACTGTATGCAAAAAGAAGGAACTTTGCACGATCCAATGAACATCGTGTCAAACAGTTACCAAGAATAATAAAGGAGAGACGTAACATGAACATTTCACCATTACAGAAAGCCAGATATGAGTATGCTCCCAAACTTCCGGGCATGCTCAGACACGGCATTGCAGATATCTGCGTAAAGGAAGGCGAGGAAACACAGAGTGTTGCTGATCAGGAGAAGATCAAGGCACTTTTCCCGAATACCTATGGTAAGAAGGAAATTACTTTCGAAAAGGGTCAGAACACTTCAGATATGAAGAAGCAGATCGTCGGCGTTATCCTTTCCGGCGGACAGGCTCCCGGTGGACACAATGTTGTCTGTGGTTTATATGATGCATTAAAGGCAACCAACAAGGAGAACGAGCTTTACGGATTTAAGGGTGGTCCGAGCGGACTGATCGAAGATGATTACATCGTTATGACTGACGAATACATCAACCAGTTCCGTAACACCGGTGGCTTTGATATCATCGGATCCGGCAGAACCAAGCTTGAAACCAACGAGCAGTTTGCAATTGCTGCTGAGGTTTGCAAGAAGCATGGCATTACCGCTATCGTTATCATCGGTGGTGATGATTCCAATACAAACGCTGCTGTTCTCGCAGAGTACTTTGCAGCACACAACACCGGCGTTCAGGTAATCGGATGCCCGAAGACCATCGACGGCGACTTAAAGAATGAAGATATCGAATGCTCCTTCGGTTTCGATACCGCAACCAAGACTTACAGCGAAATCATCGGTAACATCGAAAGAGACGCAAACTCCGCTAAGAAGTACTGGCACTTTGTTAAGGTTATGGGACGTTCCGCTTCCCACGTTGCCTTAGAGTGTGCTCTGGAAACCCAGCCGAACATCTGTCTGATCTCCGAAGAGGTTGCTGAAAAGAAGATGTCCCTTTCCGCAATCGCTGATTACATTGCTGATTCCGTAGCTGCAAGAGCTGCTAAGGGAATGAACTTCGGTGTTGCAATCATCCCGGAAGGTGTTGTTGAATTCGTACCGGAATTCTCCGTATTAATTCAGGAAATCAACGAGCTTCTTGCCGGAAGCAAGGCCGATGCCTTCAACGCACTTCCTACCTGGGAAGAAAAGTATGCTTTCATCGAGAAAGGTTTAACCAGAGAATCCATGGAAGTATTTGCAATCCTTCCTCAGGCAATCCAGCAGCAGTTATTCCTTGAAAGAGATCCTCACGGAAATGTTCAGGTTTCCCTGATCGAATCCGAGAAGTTATTCTCTGCCCTTGTTAAAGATAAATTAGCAGCAAGAAAAGCAGCCGGAACCTACAATGGTAAGTTCAGTGCCCTTCATCACTTCTTAGGTTATGAAGGAAGATGTGCTTTCCCTTCCAACTTTGATTCCGACTACTGCTACTCCTTAGGATACAATGCATTCATGCTCATCCAGTATGGTTACAATGGCTACTTATCCAAGGTTTCCAATCTTTCTGCTCCGGCCAGTGAATGGGTTGCAGGTGGTATGCCGATCACCAAGATGATGAACATCGAGAGAAGACATGGCGAAGACAAGCCGGTTATCAAAAAAGCTCTTGTTGAACTGGACGGTGCACCGTTCAAGTACTTCGAAGCTCACCGTGAAGAGTGGTCTGTTGATACCTGCTTCAAGTATCCCGGTGCAATCCAGTACTACGGACCGACCGAGGTTTGTGATATCACAACCGTTACTCTTGCTCTTGAGCAGGCAAAATAAGTTGCTTACAGGTAACTGTTCAGTACCTTCACAGTTACGATGCAAAATCCATTCCAAATCGGTTTCGCCGATGGGATTTTGCATTACTGAATCATTTTCTTAGGTCTTTGCAGTAAATGCTTCGACCTGCACTGAATAGTTACGCTTACAGATACCTTTAAGGTTTTATAAACAATTCACAGCAATTCAAAAGCAATAGAAATCCCACAGATCTTTCCTGTAATAAGGAAGTTTCTGTGGGATTTTAATATGAGTTTTCTGATTTTATCCATTCCCTCATATAGAATCTATAGCTTAATCCCTATAACTTAATTCTATAGCTCATATTCAGATTATTCGTTTGCTCCTTTACTATCCCGGAGTTTCTTGGTGACCTTCTCGATCGTACCGTCCGGACGCTCGATTTCCATATTTTCCAGCTGACCGCGCAGATTGTTCTTCACGCTGTCAATATATACCTGACGAAGCTGCTTCTGTTCCTGCTTCTCCTCCTCAGAAAGCCCCTCCTTCTGGGATTTATGGTACAATTCATTGATTCTCTGAATCGTTTCTTCAAGTGTCATGTATCATACTCCTTCCTGCTCCTCCAAATTTTATATTCCTTCGTATCCTGATCGGATCTTTCCGATTATATATTTCCTCCTCGCCCACTCAGGTCTTTCTGACTATATATTTCTTCCTCAACCGCTCAGGTCTTCCTGATTTTATATTCCTTCCGCACCCACTCAGGTCTTCCTGATTTTATATTTCTTCCTCGCCCACTCAGGGCTTTCTGATTTTATATTCCTTGGCACTCTGCTCAGATCTTCCTGATCCCCACAAATACTACTGCTGTTCTTGGATGGAGCCAATACTCCGTGATGGGTACATTCCCGTTTTCTTCTCCTGTTCCATCCAGTGACGTATCTGCAAAGCATCTCCATTCATAGGCTTCCGGAAGCTTCGGCAATTCGAACCTCTGCTCCTCCCAATAGACATTCAGTGCCACATATACCAGATCCTCTCCCTGACCGGTCTTTCCTGCATAACAGATCGCAAGAGCCTTTGTGTCAGAATTGATTTCATGCTCAAAAGGTTTGTCTGTATGAACACTTACTGTCGGAAACCCGGTCTCTGATGGTTCCTGGTCACTCCGGATTGCCGGATGCTCCTTTCGAAACCGGATCATCTTTTTGAAAAACCGGTAAAGCTCCCGGTTCGTCTTAAGACGATTCCAGTCCAGCCAGGAAATTCCATTATCCTGACAATAGGGATTATTATTTCCAAAACGGGTATCTCCAAATTCATCCCCGGCAAGAAACATAGGCGTTCCCCGGCTGCACATCAGAGCCAGACATGCATTTTTCATCATTCTGAGACGAAGCTTTTGTATTTCCGGATCCGATGTTTCTCCCTCTTCTCCACAGTTCCAGCTCCGGTTATCATCATGCCCGTCGGAATTGTTCCAGCCATTGTCCTCATTGTGTTTTCCGTTATAAGAATAAAGATCCCAAAGTGAAAAGCCGTCATGACAGGTGATAAAATTAATAGAAGAATCGTAGCCCTTATACTGACCAGTATACAAATCCATAGATCCGGTCAACCGGTTTGCCGCAGCAGCCGCAAACCAGTAATCTCCTTTTAAAAAGCTTCTCATATCGTCCCTGTACTTTCCGTTCCACTCTGCCCATCGGGTAAAGGCCGGGAAACTGCCCACCTGATAAAGACCACCGGCATCCCATGCCTCTGCGATAAGCTTTACATTACGCAGAACCGGATCTCCTGCCAGATTTTTTAACAGCGGCGGCTGATTCATGGGCGAACCATCTTCATTCCGTCCCAGAATACTGGCCAGATCAAACCGGAAGCCGTCTACATGGTATTCTATCGTCCAGTACCTTAAGCATTCCAGAATCATCTGCTGCACAACCGGATGATTGCAGTTCAGCGTGTTGCCGCACCCACTGAAATTATAATACAACCCCTCCGGGGTAAGCATGTAATAAACCCGGTTATCGAAGCCCTTAAACGAAAAGAAGGGTCCCTTTTCATTTCCTTCTGCAGTATGGTTAAAAACCACATCAAGAATCACTTCAATGCCATTGGCATTCAGCTCCCGAATCAGCCCCTTCAGTTCATCACCTTCCCGGTTAAACTCTTTTTGTGCAGTATAGCTGGTATTCGGTGCAAAAAAGCTAACCGGATTATATCCCCAGTAATCCAGAAGCATCCGGCCGTTAACCTCACGCCTTCCCATCGTCTCATCAAACTCAAATACCGGCATAAGCTCCACAGCAGTGATTCCCAGGTCCTTAAGGTAAGGGATTTTTTCCCGGATCCCCGCAAAGGTTCCCGGATGTTCAACCCCGGAAGAGGCATCCTTCGTAAATCCCCGGACATGAAGCTCATAGATAATCAGATCCTGAATCGGTCTGACCGGATCCACATGATCCCCCCAGTCAAAATCATTGACCACTACTCTGGCCCGGTACCCATGATCCTGATTAGGCTGTTCTCCCCATACGCTCTGTCCGGTAACTGCTCTTGCATAGGGATCCAGAAGCGGCTGTGTTTTATCAAAAATAAGACCCTTTTCCGGAGCATATGGACCATCCACCCGGTAAGCGTACTCAAAATCATAAATATCCAGTCCAAAAACGATCATGGAATAGACACCACCGATCCGGTAATGCTTCGGAAACGGTAAAACTGCATAGGGTTCCTTTTCTCCTCTATGATACAAAAGGAGCTCCACCGCTGTTGCTTCCAGAGAGCAAACCGTAAAATTCACACCCTCTCTTAGCGCCGTTGCTCCGTTAATTCCATAAAACCCGGGTCTTACGTCATATCCGTTAACCTTATCCAATGGTATAAGATGCTTTTCCTCTGTCACAACCATTGATTTCCCATCCATTGCTCAGACTCCTTTGCCTGTATTCTTCGCTTCTGTCCTGATCTCCTCTGCCGCCTCCCCATGACCAATTCATTTACGGCTGCAGAGTTATGCTTAAAGTATACCACACCCCCTAATTGTTCCACAATGCTGCATTTCGCATTGGTCACATAGGTGTCATTTCAGAAACTTTTCTTTTTGTACCCACAGTCACAGTAGGGGCCGCCGGAGGCAATGGTATACTGCCGCACAAAATCCGTCACACCTCCTGCCTCACTCATGGTATAATCCAGATGGCACAGGGCAGGAGTCAGGTCATACAGCCCCAGCTCTTTCATCAATACACAGATGCCGCATTGGGTAAAGCGTCCCTCGTAGCCACTGCCATCCGGATATTCGTAAAACTCCATGTTCCACGAGTAGGGGTTGCGGTCAGCTGCCTTCAGGGCAGCGGTAGCTTTCATAGCAGCAATATCCTTTGCGGTAAACTTGCTTTTTCCGCTCTTACGGCAAAACCACCGCATGGGCGTTGTCATCATGGATTTTGCGTAGTAATCTGTCAGGCTGCCCATCTCCGGGCGCTGCGGCATGGAAAGGATGAACGCCCCGATCATTGCACAATTGACAAGATTCATTTTGAAGCGGTCACCTTTTTCAAATTCGGGCAGTTCGGAGATAATCTCTTTATATTTTTCTTTTGCCTTGTGGGTTATGTCCCTGGCGCTTTCATCATTGTAGCCGAATATTTTGGTAAGCTGAGTGCGAAACGATTTTGCCAACAGAGTCCACATGCCGAAAGGCATTCCGAAATAGTTCACTTTTTGTCCCTCCAATCACATATAACGCAGGTCATACTTTTTCATATTCTACCTATCTTTTCCTTCAAATCCAATCTTCACAATCTGCATCTTCATCATTCCATCGCCGACCTTGGCGAGGAAGCGGAAAAAGCCGCTGACAGAAGGATCTTTCAGGTCACTGTAACCCAGCATATAGCCCCGGCTGGACACCTGCAGACGGCTGTCCCATTGGGAAAGCTCTCTTTTCGCACCCGAAACAGCGAAATATGCCCCTACATCCTTGATCTTAGCAGTCTTGAGCCATGTTTTTGCGATCATCTTCACCGCCGTCCGGTTGGCTGCATCAAAGACCAGCACGCTGCCGGGGAAAGCGTCCGCCATGGCCTGCACCAGTTCCCGGACCTGCTGAGTCAAAAAGTAATAGAACACCCCGGAAGCAAAAAACACTGCTCCGCCGGTGGCATCGATCCTGTCAAACCATGCAGGATCTTTCAGGTCGCAGGGAATATTTTGTTCCCGTTCCCCGGCTGGAAGCAGTTTATTCCGTACAGCTATAACATCCGGAAAATCCAGATTGTAGATTTTGCAGCTGCCGTTGTCGCAGGCTCTGCCGGTATTGTCCAGCCCGCAGCCCAGATTAACCACTGCTGCGCAGGGGTGAGTTTTCAGGTATGCCTGCACCTCCCATGCAAGATCGCACTGCCGCATGGCCACCTCCAGCGCACCAAACCGCTGCATCAGGCTGCGGGAATTTTTCTCTGCCTCTGAAAAGTCGTAGTCAATCTGGTCGATCAGATGAACCGCCGTCTCGTCCTGATAGAGGTTTGGGTACAATTCCGAGCACAGCTTTCGGGAATACAGCGGGAGAACCAGCGTTTCCTGCACAGTGTTTTTTTCGATTTTGTATTTCATAAAGACAACTCCTTTCTGATAAAGGGCAGCTTCGGCATACATTCATGCAAAACAGTCATACTTTTTCGTATACATCCCTGTCTTTTTGTATAAAAGGTCATATATAACTGCATTTCTGTCCCGCAAATTCTTGTGTTCCCGCATTGCCGTCATCCCTTTTCAAGTTAGATATATCTAACCAAAGTGTACACATCCAGGTTAGCATTAGCTAACTCCCATATTGGGAAAAAGCCGCATTTCTGCGGCCTTTCGGCTTATTCAAATAACTTCCTGCACCGTTACAGTGACTTTTGTTTTCTTGGTCATATTATAGCGTGCTTACTTCTTTTTTGCAATAGTATCGTATGGGTATCTCCTAATTCTGTCTCATGCGGCATTCGAAAGACTTCACCTGTCAGCGGCTCCACAGCAAAGCTATCCAGGAAGTTATGCGGATTATACTCTTTTTAAGCATATGCAACGATATTCTGATGGTGTTAAATGATAATGCTTTTTAAACAATCTGCAAAAATAATCAACATTATGAAATCCGCTTTCATAAGCAATTGTTTTTACTTTTTTATTCGTATTTTTCAATAACCAGGAAGCTGCCTGAAGTCGATATCCTATCAGATAACTAACGGGTGTAGTATGTAAAAAACGGTGAAACAAATTAAGTGCAGTACTTTTGCTGATTCCGATATGTGAAGCAATTTCATCCAAAGACAAATTATGACTATAGTTTTCATGTATATATTGCATGATTAACTGTACTCTTTTCTGTGCAGCTTCATCAACTGTCTGCACATCTACTTTACCAGATAACTTTACATTTTCATAAAAAGTCAGCCATAAATCCTGCATCAATGCCAAAGTAGCAAGTTCTCTTATTTTTTCATTCTCCTGCATTTCCATTATTTTTATCATAGTTTGTATAATCCTGGCCTGCCATGGCTCATCAATCTGAAAACGCTGGAAAGATGTATTCGATGAAATGACTGGTAAGATATATTTTTTATAAATCAGACTGTTCTCCGGTGCAATAAATTCCGGCATACATACAAAGTTAGGAATGATACCACCTGATGATGCGTAAAAACGGTGCAATATTTTAGAATTAATAAAAATTGCTTCTCCTTCTGACAATATAATCTGCTTTTCCCCTATCCCGCATATAATTTGTCCGGACTCAACATATAAAAACTCAAATTCTCTGTGCCAGTGCCATTCAATACAATGAAAATCAAACAATTCCAGATTATCATAATAATACTGAAATGGATAATCACTGCTTCCATGCTGTTTGATTTCCATAAACTCTTCGTCTGTAAGTATTTTATTATAAGTTTTGTTATAATCCATTTTCATATCACATTCTTTCTTTTTTACGATATTATACAGTATTTCTACAATTTAATTCAATGTATATATCTGATATTTGCTATATAATCAAATCAAGCAGCTTTCTATCGAACATAAAACTGTTAAAAATATCCGGAGAGGAAAATAACAAATGAATGTTGTAAAAAAAGCAGACTACCATAAGACAAAACTCGCCTGTTATATGGGATTTATCACACAGGCTATTGCGGCAAACTTCACACCGCTCCTTTTTTTGAAATTTCACAGTGATTACCATATTTCGCTCGGTAACATTGCTCTGATATCCACTTTCTTCTTTTTTACACAGCTTCTGGTTGACCTGTTCTGCGCCAAATTTGTCGATCATATCGGATATCGTGTGTGCATTGTTGCATCAGAAATATTTTCTGCATTGGGCCTGCTTGGGCTGGCATTTTTACCTGATTTGTTATCCGATCCTTTTATTGGAATTATATGCAGTGTTATTGTTTATGCCATCGGAAGCGGTTTAATAGAGGTACTTTGCAGCCCTATTATCGAAGCCTGCCCCTTTGAAAACAAAGAAGCGACTATGAGCCTGCTTCATTCGTTTTACTGCTGGGGGGCTGTTGGAACAATTTTAATTTCCAGTTTATTTTTCCTGATATTTGGAATAGACAACTGGAAATGGCTAGCCGTAATATGGGCAATCATTCCTGCAGTTAATGCCTATAACTTCTTAATCTGTCCGATTGAACCTCTGGTTGACAATGGTTCCGGAATGGGAATTAAGAATCTGTTTTCCCAACCATTTTTCTGGGTTGCAATATGCCTGATGATCTGTTCCGGAGCTTCTGAACTCTCAATGGCTCAATGGGCTTCTGCTTATGCAGAATCAGCACTGGGATTGTCAAAAACACTGGGGGATTTAGCAGGACCCTGTATGTTTGCGGTAACAATGGGAATCAGCCGTATGATTTTTGGGAAGTATGGCGAACAGTTAAATTTAATGAATTTTATGAGTGGGTCAGGCATATTATGTGTTATCTGCTATCTTCTTGCAGCCTTGTCATCCAGCCCTGTTATCGGACTTTTGGGTTGTATTGCATGTGGATTTTCAGTTGGAATCATGTGGCCTGGAACAATCAGTATTTCCTCGAAAACTTTTCCAACAGGCGGAACGGCTATGTTCTCTCTTCTTGCCATGGCAGGAGATTTGGGCGGCAGCATTGGACCTGGAATTGTTGGTCATATCACCCAGAATGCGGAAAATAATATTCAGATTGGTATGGGATTCGGACTTATTTTTCCAGTAATCCTCTTGTTTATGCTATTCCTGCTGTATCGAAAAAATCAGCACAGCTAAAATAATGCATTCCATAATATCTGTACAACTACCCAATAAAGTTTATTTTTCAGGTTATTTCATTGGGTAGTTGTTCTGTTTCAAAAGCATCAGGCAGGCGAGTTATTTACCTGTTACGAATCTTCTTTGAATTCTTCCATATATCTGAAAACTTTATTATCATACCTTGTTTTTTTATACCAGCCAATTCCAATCATTACAAGTCCAATAATTATTACTACAGTTCGGCGTATGGAATCGGGTGAAAGCAGGCAGGATACAATAATTCCAGTTCCTGCACCCGTAAAAAAATCAATGATTGATTTTTCTTTTTTTATTTTTCCCAATACTCTTTCTTTATCTATTGTCTTTACCATCTTTGAATCCTCCTTTATCAGCGTATCAAGAGAGATTTCAAACTGATTGCTTATATCTATCAGCATTTGTAAATCCGGATAACTTTTTTCATTTTCCCAGTTTGAAACTGTTTGTCGTGTCACATGAAATAACGACCCAAATTGCTCTTGTGTTAATTGCTGTTCTTTTCGAATTGCCGATATCTGATTTCCAATATTCATAATAATTTCCTCCTCGCATCCAAATCATATATGACAGTTGCATATTAAGTAAAGCAATTATCTGTTTACAGTGCGTGTATGATAACGCAAAGCTTCTTTGACATTCCCCTTCTTAATTCTGTCTGCCTGTCCTTTGGCATTTTCAGAAGCCAATTTCTCATTTGCAATATATTCGTAAATCTGGTCTAATTCACGGATTGCCCTGGGGTTTACTTTTACCTTGTATTTATCCAAAATGTTTTTTCATCATACCGTGCTTTTCCTGTCTTTGAGCAAAGAAAATCTGTCAATATCTCTTTAGATCTGGCTCTTTTACTTCACAATAACTTCCATGATAGAGAACAAATCCATCTTTTAACTCAAGCACTAAATAATCTATTGTCGCATTAAATAAATTGCTGATCTGAATAAAATTAGTAATCTCGGGATATACCTGTCCCGATTTCCATTTTGCCACAGCTTGCCTTGATACAGATAATTTTTCTGCCAGTTCTTCTTGCGTTAACCCTTTATTTTACCAATCAACTGTTGTTTTTCCGAAAAAATCCTTCTTGACCACCTCCAAAATCATCGTACACCAACGCAGAATCTAAGCCAATATATTGCAAGCTGCAATTATGCTACTTATATTATACATAAACACCATCTTAACGTCTTAATTTTCGAATATTCGGATTGACATTTCTTCTACCATATTGTATTATCTATTCATAAAAGAAATGGGTTTTGTGCCAAGTAAAGCCTTATGGCTCCAACGGGGTGCTCGTTTCTTTTTTTATATCCAGAATATCATACAAATACATTTTTCCATCATTTGCATGCCTTATTATCAAAGATGCATGAAATACGTTATATCTTTCAATATCTTCATTATCACCATATACCGGTAATGCAAAATAAGTATCATATCTATACCAGCCATTCCTTGCATTCCAATTATGTTTCCCCTTGTTATTTTCTCTAAAATATCTGCCTGTTGAAATTTCTATCATTTCAGGAATTCCCTGTGTTGCATTCGCTTTAGCCTTTGCAACTGCTCCATTCAGACTTTTGGTATATACTGATCCCGAATATTCACTTGGCAGATCAGATCCGATATATATAACATCGCCGGTAGACGCCACCTTATAAAAATCACCGACAGATTCTTTCAAATATGCCCTCACTTCCTTCCAATCGATGGAACGTTTTCCTTTAAACCGGATATCATTAATCACCACAATACTATTCCCATCAATATCCTGAACAACCGAAACATTCCTCTGTTGTGACTGGTTACTATCGTTGATTTGTTTACAAACTTCAAAAAGTGCTAGATAACTGATGATTCTTCGTCTACTCTGTGTATCAGATTGCCGAAACAGTTCAATCATATAATTTTCTTCTGACGCATAATCGTTGGTTGCAGTCTGTTCTTCATTTTCTTCTACACAAAGCAATTCCACAAGCGTCATATCTAGTGCCTTGCATATAGACACCAGTTTATCCGCTTGTGGATTGATTTGTTTCTTTCGCCAGTCACTGATCGTACTGGTTGCGATACCTGTTCTTCTGGACAGTTCCGTCTGGCTCATATGTAATTCTTCAAGTCTTGCAAATATTTTCTCATATATTTTCATGGCGCAATACCCTTTTCTCAGCTTTCCCATTTCCGATTTTTCGGATATTGTATCATGAATAATCTCTTTTTTCAATGCTCTAACAGTACTATAGATCCTGAGTTATTGTTCTATTTGCTCTCCAACAAACTGGAATTGAGATTTCATATATTCCAAGGGATTTAATAACTGTTATATTTTATTATCAAATATCTCTCAATCCCTTGAAAACACAAAGTTTATCGCAGGTGAGCTTTCCCTTATTGTTTCCCTTGCGTTATATCGTCCCACCAGTGTTTACGAACTCTGATAAGGGCAAAAACAAGGGCAAGAAAATTATATAAAACAGTATAACACAAAATAAAAGTGACATTGTGAACTGATTGAAATGCTTCTATATTTTTATTGGTTTAAAGGAGACACAACATGAATACCATTTACGCAGAATACAACATGTACCACAACAGCATTGACATTTATACAATAT
>CDZG01035355.1_pt1 | contig 58369 bp, 29 predicted proteins | sample 557741 | NCBI WGS metagenome assembly CDZG01 (sample SAMEA3182086, study PRJEB8094) | gut metagenome | biome: human; feature: gut; material: Stool; isolation source: human stools | place: Canada | collected 2013-01-21
GATTGACAGGCTTGACCGCGGATGTTATAATAACAATGTGTAATAGTGCCCATCTATTCCATGTTCAAAATTTTAAATTGGAGGGATTATTTTTGAGCAAAGCAAAGAAGATCATCAGCATGCTTCTCGTAGTTGCTATGGTTCTCACTGTTGCGCCTGCGTCAATGATTGCTTCGGCATACGAAAGCAATTATACGCATGGCAAGCTGACCTTCTCCAAGGTCAACTTTACAGTCGACACCTCGGCAACTACGAAAGTGATCCGTGTTGCTAAGGCCGGTACTTTCCAGTACGGTACCGACATTATCTCGGCAACACCCTCGGGTATCCCTGCTCACACCGGCAGATATTCTGCCCTTGCTTATGCAGGCGAAACGCCGTCCTATCCGAAGGTCGTCTTTACGATCACGGGCGCGGCGCTCGACGAAGCCCCGACGGTCACCTCGGATAAGGCGAGCTCCATTCAATTCGGTTCGATGGACATGCCTGTCCAGAATGGTGATTCCTACACCTACACTGTGAATGTTTCGGGCGGCACGCTTAACGCCGGCGATAACGTGACATACACCATCACCTACAAGGTTGGCGGCGTCACTTATACTGCTACGGCTTATGCCCACGCCGAGAACTTCCTCAGACAGAACGGTGTCGATGTTACCAGACGCAGAAAGACTTGGAACCACTCCGCAGGTCGTATGGCTGTACTTTTCCTCATCCAGGGTGTGAATATGTACTCCGGTTGGCAGGATAACAGCAAAAAGACCGACAGAGGCTACATCGACTTCTCGACCTCCGCTCCTTTCCAGGGCCAATCTCTTAAAGGTCTTGGTTGTGAAAGCGGAATGAGCAGCGCGGTCGACGCATTCGGTAAGGCTGATAACGACACCGGTACCGTTCGCAAGTTCTACGAGGACAGCAAAACGGCAAATATAAGCTTCGGTGTTGCGAACGACTTCAACAGAACCGAATCCACCGTTTACATGGATAAACGCAGCGGCTCCGGCACCGACACTATCAAGAACCTCAACATGAGGATGACGATGTCGGTTGCAGAGAAAGCGGACTTCGGTATTGCAGAGCTTATAGCCATGGGTACTTATGACAGCGAAATCAGTATGGGTGATCAGCACATCGCTGCCACCACGATACCGCAGTGGACAGTAGATACTTCTACCGTTAAGAACCTTAACGCCGAGGACGTCGGCTCTGCAGACAGCTGGAACGGCAACTACAACCTTATCCCGTTCGGCGGCACAGGCCCCGCGTACAGCTCAACCACTTCCGATACATTCGAGTGGTCGACCGGCTTCCATGTAAAGGGCGGTAAGGACTACGACACAGGACACTTTGTCGAGACATCATCTCTCATCAACGTGACCTACAAGGTTTATGATACCACCGATCTTTGGAACGTTTACAACGGCGTTCGCAACGGCGATGGTTCATCCTACACCACCACGAAGCTCGGCTACAACAGCGACTCCAACAAGAGCACTAACGTATCGGTCACTTACAATAAGGGTGTCAATCCTCAGGCGGGCAACTACACTGCTGCCACCTGGAACGCATTCAACACCGCCTACAACAACGCCGGTATCCTCCTCGCAACTCCCGATACCAACCAGACGGCGATCAATGCGGCAACGAGAGCTCTTATCAACGCTTACAACGCGCTGGCGGGCTTCAACCCCAACGTCCAGTTTGAGATAAGACACGTTATCGACGGCACCAACACCGAGCTCATCCCGTCGCAGACCAGCGACCCCGCTACCGGCGAGACCACAAAGCCTGCCGGCACGGTAATGAGCCACGCAGCGGCGACCATCGAGGGCTACACCGTAGTCGGCCAGAGCGCCGGAACCACCGTCCTCTCCGGTCAGAACGCTAAGGAGACCGTGACTTACAGCTATTCCCCCAAGAGCTACACAGTCAGAGTCACCGCCAATAACGACGCCAGCACCCAGGACGGCTACGTCGTCCCCACTTACCAGGTAACCTACGGTAGCGAATTCGCACTCTCGACCATTGACGGTGATATCGGCACAAAGGCCGGCTACACCTTCGGCGGTTGGTATTACGATTCCGGCACATGGGCACAGCCGGTTCCCGCTACCTTTACGATGCCTGCCTCCAATGTTTTCGTCTATGCAAAATGGGATCTCGCTCCCATCACTCTCTCCGTTGACCTCTCCGCTGCGGGTCTCGACCCCGTCAAAGTGGCGGAAGCAACCCCGCTTGAATTCGGCGGTGCAGTCAACTTTGCAAAGCCGGCTTTCACCGACATCGAGGGTTATGTATTCGTCGACTACTACACCGACGCTACCTACACCACCAAGGTCACATGGCCTCTCTCGGTAACCGAGAACACCACGGTGTATGCCCGTCTTGAGAACGTCAACGGCAAGATCACCTTTGACTCCAACGGCGGTACCCCGGTCGACACCATCAACTACACCTCCGGCAATGCAGTCCCCGCTCCTCAGGATCCCACCAGAGAAGGCTACGCTTTCACCGGCTGGTTCTACGATGCGGAATGCACCCAGGGTGTTGCGGCTGACGACGGCGAGATCTGGAAATACGGCAAGAGCCTGACGAGAAACACCATGACCGGCTTCGTAGCCTATGCAGGCTGGGAAGCTCAGGAAGTCTCCGTCAGCTTCAATGTCAACATTCCGGCAAGTGAGACCAGTGATTTCAACACCATCGCCGGCAGCATTCCTGCCGAGAACGGCCTTGCCGACAGCGCATTCGCTGAGGGCTATCAGTATCCTGTTCCCAGGAGACTCGGCTACGAGTTCCAGTACTGGTCATACAAAGATGCGAACGGCAAATGGCACGAGTTCAAGTTCGACAAATTCCCCACTAAGGATGTCGAGCTCAGAGCTAACTGGAGAGCCACCGATTATTCGGCGTTCATTGATGTCACGGCTTATCAGAAGCTCCTCGGTCAGGATGTTGAAGTGACCACCGCAAAGCGCGGCGACATCGTCACCTTCAGAATGACCTCACAGACCAATTTCTACACCGGCTCCTCTGTTTTCGTATTCATGTATGATAACAGATTCTTTGAGCCTTATAAGAGCGGCTCCGATGCTTTCGTTCTCAACTCCGATAACGACTATATCAAGGGCATCAGCGCTACTCATTACGGCGTCACCAACAATGCGTCGCTCGCCTCCAAGTGGCCCTCGGGTCTCGACAGTGCGAACTACAATGCAATGATGATCGCCATTGACCCCGATGTTTCGGTCTCCCACACCACTGCGCCGATGAACGGCAAGACCTGGATGCTTGAGTTTAAGCTCGTCATCAAGGATTCCGCAACCGGCTCGGGCAAGGTCTATATGGACAATGCGTGGACGAGAACCCCCGATAACATCATGGGCACCATGTTCTACGGCTGGACCAAGAACGCTACCAACGTATTCGAGACCCACAACAACGTCGTTATCCCGGATCTTGAGGAAGCAACGGCTACCGTCACTCTGGACGAGACCGATCCCGTGATGACCACCGTTACCGTCAAGACCAACAGCACCGCATTCCCCGGCGCCGCATTCGCGGACGGCGATGTTGAGAAGACCTTCACCGGCCGTGCAGGTCAGGAGATTCAGGATTACACCTCTCCCGTCTGTGCAGGTTACGATCTGACCGGCTGGGTCGGCGAGAATGACGCCACTCAGACTTGGATCGAGGGCTATTATCTGCCCGAAGGCGCCACCGAGACGACTTATGTTGCTCAGTGGACCCCGAAGAACTACGCCGTTAACTTCTATAAGCATGAGGGCGACGAAACCGCATTCTCAACTGCTGAAGTTCCGTACAACACTGCGATCTCCGCTCCGTCAGGCACTATCAGAGAGCTTGGCTACACCTTCGCCGGTTGGTATTACATTGATGCTTCCGGCAATAAGATCGACGCAGAGATCCCCGGTATGCTTTGCCCGCTCGACGGCGTTAACTTCTACGCCAAGTGGGAGCCCGCAATGGTCAATTACAAGATCAAGGCGGTCTACACCGACGCCGACACAGGCGAGGTTGCGGAGAGCTATCTCACCGCTACCACGGCTTTCCCGATGAAGGCGCTCACCGGCAGCTACCTCGATGTTGTTGAAACTGCTCCCGAGACTCCGGTTGACAATCACAACTACATTCTCGTCAGCAGCCTTCCCAGAGCGAACATAAAGTATGCATTCGACGCTGAGGATACCAGAAACTATCCGCTGCCCACGAATGTTGAGGTGCTTGCAGACGGAACTACCGAGATAACTCTTTACTACAAGCTTGCAAACTTCAAGATCACCTTCAATGTCGGTGATAACGGTACTTTTGCAGACGGCACGACCGAGCCTAAGGTAGTTGAAGCTCCTTACGGCACGCTCATTAAGAATATCGCTCCCGAAGTCATCGCGAAGGAAGGCTATTCCTTCACCAGATGGACCGGCGTTAACGATAACACTGCCGCCACCGCAGACAGAACCTTCAACGCAAGATTTGATCCCATTGCAGTTGACGTCATATTCGACGCGAACGGCGGCGTATTCTCAAACGGCGCGACCCAGATGACGAGAAGCATCAGATACAATGCAAACATCACCGTACCGGCAGCTCCTACCAGACCGGGCTACACCTTCAAGGGTTGGTCACTTGATAAGGATGCCACCGAGGGCAGCACCTCACTGGGCACTCTTCAGACCGTTTCGCCCACTCCATACTACGCTGTTTACACCGCTATAGATTATAATGTAATTTATACGGTGAATGGTGAAACCCTTTACACCGACGGCCCCGTTCATATCGGCGACGTCATAACCGTAAGAGGCGCAGAATCAAAGGAAGGCTACACTTTCGATGGTTGGTATCTCAACGGTGTAAAGGTAGAAAGCATTACAGTTGAAACGGCAAATGTTACCCTCACCGGCAGCTTCGTCGCCAACAAGTATGATGTTGTTTTCTACAACAATGACGGCACTGACGCAAGCACTACGGTTTCCGTTGCATTTGACAGCGCGATAACCGCTCCTGCGGCCCCCACCAGAAACGGCTACATCTTCAAGGGCTGGGCAGCGACCTCCACGGCGACCGAGGCTGACATCATCACCGATTTCGGCACTCTCACCACCACCGCTCCCGCTCCTTACTATGCAGTTTGGGAGGCAGACATAGCAGATTACTATGTTGATATCTATAAGCAGGATGTCAACGGCAATTACCCCGCCACCCCCGATGAGACGATTACTCTCAGCGGCAAGGTCGGCACTGTGACCGATGAATACGCTCCTGCCGATATCGCCGGCTTCACCGCCGACAAGGCAAACAGCGTACTGAGCGGTACCGTTACCACCGCAGAGGCAGGCGCACTCAGACTTACCGTTAAATACACCCGTAATAAGTATAACCTTGTTACCGTTGTTGACGGCACTGAGACTTCGAGAACCGAGTATTATTACGAGGCTCCCGTGACCGCCCCCGCCGACGCTTCCAAGGACGGCTACACCTTCGCAGGATGGACTCCCGCGGTTCCCGCGACTATGCCCATCCCCGCAAGCGGCAATGACTACGTTCTTACCGCGAGCTTCACCGTCAATAAGTACACCGTCAAGTTCTACAGAGACGCTGACGCGACCGACGCTTTCAGCTCATATGAGGCTGATTACGACAGCGCAGTTGTTCCCGCATCGACCACCAAGACAGGCTACACCTTCGTCGGTTGGGCATATAAGGGAACTACCGAGGTTCTGAACTTCGACGACGATGCAAATCCCATCAAGGTCAAGATAGGCGATAACGAATTTGTCGGCATTTGGCGCGTCAATTCCTATGACCTCGTCTACAGACCCATGAATGGTGAGGATAACATCACCTACTCCGTACCTTACGGTACCGCAGCGGCAGATATGCCGACTCCCGAGGATCCCGTAAGGATCGGCTACACCTTCGCAGGCTGGTCAGGTAAGCCCGAAACCATGCCCGCAAGGAACACCAACGTCATAGCGCAGTGGACTCAGAACACCTACACCATCAAGTTCACCAACACCGGTGACTCGACAGTCAAGGATATCACCGGCGTCTACGGCGCAAGCATCACCGCTCCCGCAGATCCCGTCAGAACGGGCTACACCTTCGCCGGCTGGTATGTGGCAGGCACCGATACCGCATATACCATCCCCGCAACGATGCCCGACATCACCACCGAGGACAAGACCCTTGTCCTTGAGGCGAGATGGACTGCAAACTCCTATACAATTATATTTAAGGATGCCGACGGCACTGTTTATAAGCAGATCGACCAGGATTACGACACCGATATCACGGCTCCCGACGATCCCACCAAGACAGGCTACACCTTCGCAGGTTGGGATACCGAGGTTCCCGCAAAGATGCCCGTAACTCCCGACGGCGGCCTTATCATCACCGCAAAGTGGACTGTTAACAAGTACACCATGAGCTTTAACTCCGACGGCGGCACCGCAGTTGAGAGCAAGACTTATGATTTCGGCGCCAAGACCGAGGCTCCTGCCGCTCCCACCAAGACCGGCTACACCTTCGCAGGCTGGTATCTCGGCGATGATGCCTACATCTTCGGCACCATGCCCGCAAATGATGTTGCCCTTGTTGCTCACTGGACTATTAACGAATACACCATGAGCTTCAATTCCGACGGCGGCACCGATGTTGAGAGCAGGATTTACGCCTACGGCGCTCAGACCGAGGCTCCCGCGGCTCCCACCAAGGAAGGCTACACCTTCGCAGGCTGGTATCTCGGCGACGAAGCGTACACCTTCGGCACGATGCCCGCAAGCAACGTCGAGCTTACCGCTCACTGGACTGTCAACACCTACAAGATAGTGTTTGTTGACTCTGCCGATACGAGCATTGTTTACGACACCCTTGAGCAGGCATACGGCACAAATATCGTCGCTCCCAATAATCCGAGCAAGGTCGGCTACACCTTCGCCGGTTGGGATGTCGAGATCCCCAAGACCATGCCCGTAACTCCCGCTGACGGCCTTGTCATCAAGGCTCTCTGGAATGTCAACAACTACACCATGAGCTTTGACTCAGACGGCGGCTCGGCAGTAGCCGATAAGGTCTACGCTTACGGCGCTCAGACCGAGGCTCCCGCAGCTCCCACCAAGAAGGGCTATGTATTCGACGGCTGGTATCTCGGCGATGTGGCTTACGTCTTCGGCACCATGCCCGCAAACAACGTTGCTCTTAAGGCAAAGTGGAGCTTCGATAAGTTCACCATCAGCTTCAATTCCGACGGCGGCACCGACGTCCCCGCGATAACTCAGGACTACAATTCAGTAGTCACTGCTCCCGCGGCTCCCACTAAGGAAGGCTACACCTTCGCAGGTTGGTTCCTCGGCGATGAAGCTTATACCTTCACCTACATGCCCGCTGAGAATATCACTCTTACCGCACACTGGACGATCAACTCCTACAGGCTCAAGTTCGTTGACGCATTCGGCGACGACTTCAGCGTATCGACCGTCGAGTTCGGCGCAGCGATAACCGCTCCCGCCGACAAGCCCGCTAAGGAATACTACAACTTCGTCGGCTGGTCGCTCAACGGCACCGACGTTGTCGAGAATCTCGGCACTATGCCCGCAAACGACCTCACCGTTTACCCCGTATTTGAGAGAGTAACGGTAGCGCTTGACAAGGTCGGCGATTCCACCACGGTCATTGATAAGGAGAACGCCCACATTCAGCCTCCTGTCACCGGCTATATCTACGGCCTCAGTGAGAGACTCACCGAGGAAGACCTTCGTGCAAACTACATCAAGGTCAACGGCGACGGTGAGATCAGAGTCACCAAGGTCGGCAGCTTCAAGTATCTCGGCACAGGCACCAAGATCGAGGTCGTTGACAGAGTGACCGGCGAGGTCGTCGAGATCTATTACCTAATCATCTTCGGTGATGTAAACGGCGACTCGATAGTCAACGCAACGGATGCTTCTATTATCAATCGTGAGGCCACCGGTAAGACTTCATGGTCATCGGCGTCCTCTGAGGCTTACGATTACTGCAAGGTACTCGCAGCCGACGCCGACAGAAACGACTCTATCACGGCGGATGACTTTACTCTCGTTACCAAGGTGACGATGAGAGCCGCTAAATTCGATCAGAGCACCGGCGAAGTTATCCCCAATGCGTGATAAACGTTAAATTATCCTGCGGGCGGCGTCCCCGCCCGCAGGTGAGGCAGAAATTCTTTCTGATTTACTAATAATTTCGGCAAGATTTTTGCCGGCAGGCCTATAAACTTATTTAAGGAGGGAATAGAAGCATATGACAAAAATCAAGAAAGTCCTTGCTGCTCTGCTTGCGCTTTTGATGATTTTCAGTTCAGTTTCCGTCATGGCATTTGCGGATGATTCGACCGTAAACGGCACGACGGTGACATTTGCAACTAAATTCTTCAAACAAGTTGACGGCTCGTGGGTCGAGACCACGAGAGCGAAGCCCGGCGAGACCGTCAAAGCAAGAGTTTATTTGGGAACGGATTACTTCTCAAACAGCAGTGACTTGCTTTTCTTCTATGACAAGGGTTTCTTCACTCATTCATATGGTGAGTATAATGAACTCGAAGTCAACAGGGAAGAGGGCAGCTTCGCCAAGGTCAACGGCGCTTCCGGTTATTTCATGACTGATGCGAATATCGACCTGAGCGATCTTGCAGCCAAGGGCTACGTTGATTCCGATTTCCTTGCAAGCCACGGCGCTTTTGCAGTCAGCCTTATGCTTGGTGTTGATAACAATGTCAAATACAGCGCTGACACATGGCTCTTTGAATTCACTCTTAAAGTCGCAGACGATGCGACGGGCGAGGGCGACCTCTTTGTGGTTGAGAATACCGTGAAGACCGCAGGCACCCGTGAGGACGCTCACATAGACGTCCCCAGAGGCGAAGCGGACGGCACGCTCGACAATATCCTCTCCATGGCTGAGTGGACCCCGACTGTAGTCATCAGCAGTCAGCCCGTATCCGTGATGAGCACCCTCGTCTTTAAGGCTGAGGACGCCACCACCGTTACCGGTCAGACGGAGTTCAGCGGAGTTATCGGCACCGTCGTTACCGCTCCCACCGTCGAGAAGACAGGCTACACTTTCGTCGGCTGGAAAAATGAGAGCGGCGAGATAGTCGCTGCCCCCACCGAGATCCCCGCTGAGAATCTCACCCTTACCGCAGAGTGGGTAAAGAATGTTACCGTAACATTTGACACCGACGGCGGTTCGACGATCGATCCCGCACCCTATACCGATAAGACTCCCGGCACGGAGCTCGTTGCCCCTGCCGACCCCACCAAAGAGGGTTACACCTTCCTCGGTTGGATGGATGCAAGCGGTAATGTGGTCGAGATCCCCAACGTATTCCCCACCTCCGATGTTACCTACACCGCAAAGTGGGCACTCAACGTCAAGATGAACTTCATCGTTGACGGCGAAGTGAAGCAGAGCTTTGACGGCTATGCAGGTCAGGAGTTCGACACCTCAAAGGTCAACGAACCCTCAAAGACCGGTTACTACTTCATCGGCTGGAGCAGCAGCGTTCCCTCGAGCTTCCCCGAAGCTACGACCGATTACGTTGCTCAGTGGGACACCTACACTTATGAAGTCAGATATTATGTTGACGGCGCATTCGTCGCCACCAACCGTGTGCCTTACGGCTCCGTTATAAAGACTGACGTACCGGGCGCTTCGGCTCCCGTTGGTTATGAGCTTACAGGTTGGTTTACCGATCCCGACTGCACCGTGCCTTTCGTTGAGGGCACCGTCATGAGCGCTGCGAACCTTAAGCTCTATGCCAAGACCAAAGTTAAGACCTACACCTCGACCTTCAACGCTGCGGGCGGTAAGTTTGCAGACGGTAAGGAAGAGACCACTGTCGACACGGATTACGGCGAAGCGATAATCGCTCCTGCCGCTCCCACCCTTGAGGGCTACACCTTCGCAGGTTGGACTCCCGACGTCGGCTTCATGGATGAAAACGGCGGTAAGACCTATTACGCAACTTGGGTAGCAAACGACTACAATGTTGTTTACTACGTTGACGGCGAGGTCTATGATACCCTTGATATCGCATTCGGCGAGAAGCTCGAGGTTCCCTCAGAGCCCGGCCGCACCGGCCGTACCTTCATCGGCTGGACCGATACCGAAGGCTCAGATACCATCGTTGACCCCACTACTTTTGTTATGAACGAGAGCGGCTACAAGTTCTACGCCGTATTCTCCGATAACACCTACAATGCAATCTTCTACCTGACCCAGGCGGATAAGGACAACGGCGTTGTGTTCAAGACCGTTCCCACCGTTTACGGTCAGCAGATAGCGGCCCCCGAGGCCACTGCAAGAGCAGGCTACACCTTCCTTGCATGGTCGCCCGCACCCGGCGCAATGCCCGCCAACGACCTTGAATTCGTAGGTACATGGAAAGCCAACACCTACACCATCAAGTTCTTCATTGACGCGGACGCCGCCGAGGCTCTTGAGACCGTCACCGCCGATTTCGGCGAGACGATCGCCGCTCCGAAAACTCCCTCCAAGGAAGGCTACACCTTCGTTGAATGGAGCCCCGAAGTTCCCGAGACTATGCCTGTTGTTGAGGGCGAGTTCCTTCGCATCAACGCAACATGGAAAGTCAATGAATACACCATCGCCTTTGACTCCGACGGCGGCACTCCCGTTTCCCCGATAACTCAGGATTACGGCACCGCAGTTACCGCTCCCGCAGCCCCCACCAAGACTGGCTACGATTTCGTCGGTTGGTTCGCAGACGGAGCAGACGAGGCTTATGTATTCACCACGATGCCCGCAATTGATAACGAGACCGCAACTCTCACCCTTACCGCTCGCTGGACTGCGAAGTCCTACGATCCTAAGGACGGCCTCGGCGTTAAGTTTAACGCAAACGGCGGCGCATTCGCAGACGGCGAGACAGAGAAGCTCGTCGCCGCAACCTTTAACGAGGCTATCACCGCTCCCGAGGATGACCCCGTAAGAAGCGGCTATGATTTCCTCGGCTGGTCAAAGAATTCCGGCGCAACCATCCCCGCTGAGCTCGGCACTCTCACTCAGGAGATAACCGCTGACAGCACCGTGGTGTTCTATGCAGTCTGGAAGGTCGAGACCTACCCCGCAGAGAACGGCATCACCTTCAACGCGGACGGCGGCGCATTCGCAGACGGCGAGACTGTCAAGAGAGTCGCTGCTACCTACGGCGAGGCCATTGCAGCTCCCGCAGCTCCGACCAGAACGGGTTACACCTTTGAGGGTTGGGCAAGCGAAAGCGGTGCTCAGACCGGTTCACACGATCTCGGCAACCTCACCGTCGATCTCGACGAGACCACTCTTACCTACTATGCCGCATGGAAAGCAATCAGCTATTCAGAGAATAACGGCGTAAGATTCGACGCAAATACCGGTGCATTTGCAAACGGTATGACCACCGTCAGAGTCGCCGCCACCTTCGATCAGCCGATCGTCGCTCCCGCTGAGGAGCCCATCAAGGCAGGCCATACCTTCAAGGGCTGGGCAGCAACCTCAACCGCCACCGAGCCTCTTGAGTCACTCGGTAACCTGACCCAGGTCATCGACCCCGACGCTCCTCTTACCTTCTACGCAGTGTGGGAGAAAGAGACCTACATCGGCAAGATCACCTTCAACGCCAACAACGGCGCATTTGACGACGGCGAGACCGTCAAGGCTATTGATATAACCTTCGGCGACGCTATCGTTGCTCCCGGTGTTCCCGCGAGGACAGGCTACGTCTTCAAGGGCTGGGCGACCAGCGCAGGCGCACTTGCAGGCTCGACCGATCTCGGCAACCTCACCACCGATCTCTCCGATACCAGCATCACTTATTATGCAGTATGGGCAGAGGCCGACGGCGTTGAATACACCGTCAAGGTCTACATTATGAATACCGAGGGCGTCTATGGCGATCCCGAAGTTAAAGTGACCACCGGCAAGACCGGCGACGCTGTTTCCGCCGATAAGTTTTACACTCTGACTGACGGACTTGTGCTCGACAGCGCTTATGCGGATGAAGCCCGCACCGGCGTCATCGCAGCCGACGGCTCCACCGTCCTTGAAGTCCACATCAAGAGAAACACCTACACCTTCTCCGTTATCGTTGACGGCGTTCTTACAAAGAACGATTATTACTTCGGCGCAATAGTCGCTGAGCCCGAGACTCCCTCCAAGGTCGGTTATACCTTCACCGGCTGGGACGGCACGGTGCCCGCAACTATGCCCGCAAACAATGTGACCGTTACCGCAACGTGGAAGATCAACCAGTATACTATCACCTTCGATACCGACGGCGGCACCGTAATAGCTCCGATCACTCAGGACTATAACACCGCAGTCGCCCGTCCGGCAGATCCCACTAAGACCGGTTATACTTTCGCAGGCTGGGATAAGACGATCCCCGAGAATATGCCCGCCGAGAATATCATCGTCAAGGCTCTGTGGACTATCAATCAGTATACTATCACCTTTGACACCGACGGCGGCAGCGACGTTCCCGCAATCACTCAGGATTACGGCACCGATGTTGCAGCTCCCGCTGACCCCACCAAGACTGGCTACACCTTCGCAGGCTGGGATAAGGCTATTCCCGCCACCATGCCCGCCGAGAACGTAACCATCACGGCTAAGTGGAATGTCAATCAGTATACCATCACCTTCGACACCGACGGCGGCAACTCCATAGCCCCGATCACTCAGGACTTCGGCACCGACGTCGTTGCTCCCGCTGACCCCACCAAGACCGGTTATACCTTCGCAGGCTGGGATAGAGAGATTCCCTCGACCATGCCCGCAGAGAGCATCACCGTCAAGGCTCAGTGGAAGATCAATCAGTATACAATCACATTTGACACCGACGGCGGCACAGCTATAGACCCGATCACTCAGGACTATAACACCGCAGTCGTTGCTCCGGCAGATCCCACTAAGGAGGGTTACACCTTTGCCGGTTGGGATGCCACCATTCCCGCAACCATGCCCGCTAAGGATACCGTTATCAAGGCAAAGTGGACTGTTAACAAGTACACCATCACCTTTGATGTTGACGGCGGCAGCTATGTGGCTCCGATAACTCAGAACTACGGTACTGAGATCGTTGCTCCTGCTGACCCCACCAAGACCGGCTACACCTTCGCTGGCTGGGATACCGAGATTCCCTCGACCATGCCCGCAGGCGACATGACTATCAAGGCAAAGTGGACTGTCAATCAGTACACCATCACCGTTGATACCGACGGCGGCACCGCAATAGCCCCGATAACTCAGGACTACGGCACCGACGTTGTCGCTCCCGCAGCTCCCACCAAGACCGGTTACACCTTCGCAGGTTGGTCTGAGGCATTCCCCTCAACCATGCCCGCAGGCGATATGACCATCAAGGCTCTTTGGACTGTCAAGACCTTCGACCCCGAAGTTAACGGCAAGGGCGTTAAGTTCAACGCTAACGGCGGCGCATTCGCCGACGGCAGCACCGAGACTCTCGTTAAAGCCACCTTCGGCGAGGCTATAGCAGCTCCTGCGGCTCCCGTAAGAGCAGGCTACACCTTCGCAGGCTGGGCTGCAACCGCAGAATCCAAGGTTGCTCTCGCAGACCTCGGCACTCTCGATGTCGATCTTGACGACGGCGAGGTTATCTTCTACGCAGTTTGGACTGAGGCTGACGGCGTTAACTACAGCGTCGAGATCTATGTCCAGGCTACCGACGGCTCCTACGCTCTCTCCAAGACCGAGACCGCTACCGGCAAGACCGGCAGCGCCGTCACCGTCGAGGGCTTCTACACTGTAGAAGAGGGCTTCGAGCACAACGCCGCTCATGAGGGCGCAGTCGAATCCGGCGTTATCGCCGCTGACGGCAGCACCGTCCTGAAGGTCTATATCGCAAGAAAGACCTATTCGGCATCATTTGAAGGCGTTGAGGAGCCTGTCAAGGCACTCTACGGCGCACCGATCGTTGCCCCCGCTGCTCCCGCAGTACCGGGCAAGACCTTCATCAAGTGGGTTGACGCCGACGGCAATGAGCCTTCGACCATGCCCATCGGCGGCGCTTCCTTCACCGCTGTTTACGAGACTCTGACTTACAACGTCAAGTACTATGTCGACGGCGAATTCAAGGGCTCATATCGCTTGAGCTCCGGCACGGCCATCCCGACCTCCTACATCGGTTATGAGGTTCCCGAGGGCTATGAATTCTCAGGCTGGTTCACCGACAGCGCAATGACCACCGCTCTTGCTGATGGCGCAGTTGTCGAGGCGGCGGATGTCTCCCTCTACGGTAAGACCACTGCCAAGATCGTCAACGTCGTATTCAGCGCAGGCGAAGGCGCATTCGCAGACGGCGCCACCGAGAAGACCGTTCCCACCGCATTCGGCGACCTTATCGTTGCTCCTGCTGACGATCAGCTCGTCAGAGAGGGCTACAAGTTCGTCGGTTGGGATAGGGAAGTCGGCTATCTTGATACCATGACCCCCGCCACCTATGTTGCTACATGGGAAGCTATTGCGGACAAGTACACCGTAACCTTCATCTCCAACGGTGAGGAATACGAGAAGTTCACAATGGCAGTCGGCGAAGTCATTGATTTCCCCGCCGATCCTTATCTTGAAGGCGCTACCTTCGACGGCTGGTATGATGACAACGGCGTTAGGCTCGTTGAGGGCGCAATAATGCCCGCAGCGGATGTAGTTTACACCGCAAGATTCGTTACCACCGGCTACACCGTCAGATTCTATCAGTATGAGGCTTCCGAGCACGGCCCCGCAGGCGTTGAGAATCCTCAGTTCATCGACTACACTTACACCGCAGGCGTTAAGTACGGCGATGAGATCGTCCTGCCCGCAACTCCTACCACCGTCAATACGAACCATTACACCTTCCTCGGTTGGTTCGACGCTGACGGCAACAAGTATGAGGCCGGCGCTACGATGCCCGCTCTCGCAGACGGCGAGACAGAGCTCAAGCTCTATCCTCGCTACGAGAGAATAACCGTTAAGCTCGTTCCCGCCGACGGCACTACCACCGTTATCGAGAGATACACGACCGGTAAGGTCATCGTTAAGGAGCAGCTTGCGGACAACACCGTGACCGACACTGTTTATCAGCCCGCAACCGCAGGCGATTACAGCAGATGGTTCATCTACGGTCTGCCGGGAAGCCGACTGAGCGGTACAAATATTAAAAACGGCAAGTACTTCACCGTTAAGGGCGACGGACGCTTCGTAATTACTCCCGTCAACGGCAATGGTTACGGTACCGGCGCTCTCGTTCAGGTCTATGACTGCGCTACCGGCGAGGATGTCCTTGTTGAGCAGTTCTACATTGTTTACTTTGGTGACCTTGACGGAGACGCAAAAGTTACTTCATTCGATTTAACCTTGGCAAAGACTGAGATTGGTAAGAAAGTTTGGTCAAGCTCAAGAAAGGGCATTCCTTACATGGTTAAGGCGGCCGATCTTGATGGCGATACAAAATTCACATCGTTTGATCTTTCTGTTCTTATTGCTGTTATCGGTAAAACCAAGAAAATCGACCAGGTAACTGGCATAGCTTCGTAAAAATTAATTATCAGCCTCAAAATTAACCGTTTTGAGGCTGATAAAGCCGAACTATTTTCGGCGACAAGGAAGTTCCGCATATAACATCTCCAAAAATAAGGAGGAAACTGTATGAAGGTTATGAAACGCAGCCTTTCTGTTGTACTTGCTTTTCTTATGATTTTTGGTAGCATGTCAATCCTTGCTTCTGCTGCTCTTAATGATGGAACAAGAAGCACGATTAGTTATGATACTAAGTTTTATAGGTACAATGGTTCTGAATGGGTTGAAACCACAAAAGCTGCCAGGGGCGAAAGCATCAAGGTAAGAGCTTTTCTTAAAACTGACTTTGTTCTTGGAACAGGAAACTCATTCTGGCTCTTTTCAAAGAAAAACATTAAAATCAATACTACTGGCTACGCAAGTGGCGGAGCAGAAGATTGGTATACCCAAACTGTGAATGTTCCTCAGGAGGGTATATTTACCTGCATGGAGACGGGACCGATTGGCGATCTTATGGTCGATCCCGAATATGGATATTTACCTGCCGACACTTTTGACACCTATGGTTATCTGTTAGCAACTCAGATTTCCGGTAATGTCGGAAAACTTGTAAAAGATGATTGGTCTTACGAATTTGATTTTACAGTTACCGATGATGCGACCGGCAACGCTCAGTTCTTTATTCCGGTTTCTTGTGCGGTTATTAATGATGATGACCTCACCTATGATAACCCGATATATTTTGCCAGATATCCGGATGCAAGTGAGGGTGCAACTCTTGACACAAGAGAGGGTATGGAACTCTCATATGACTGGAGAATTCAGATTGAAACTTACGACCAGGATGAGGACAGCACGCTGACCTTCACCAACCCCGTTAAATTCAACGCGGGCGAAGGCACTTTTGCAAACGGTGCTTCCGAGTTCACCACCGGTGAAGGCTTCATCGGCGAGGCTCTCTCAGCCGCTGATCAGCCCGCAGCCGTTACCGCTCCCGGCGGCAAATCGTTCGTTGGCTGGGTTCCCTCCACCGTCGATCTTGCCACCGCTACCGCAGCGGACTGCGTTGACGTCTCCGCTATCAAGTACAACTATGCTGTTGATACTTATAACGCTCTTTATGAGACCACCGCAGCTACCACCTTTAACTTCACCTTCGATCCTAACGGCGGCGCATTTGCCGACGCTTCGACCGAGGCTAAGACCGTAACGGTCAACGAGGGCGAAGCTGTTAACGCTCCCGTTCCCACCAGAGTAGGCCATGAATTCAAGGGCTGGGCCCTCTCCACCGTTGAGAATCCCACCGTTGACGACGTCCAGACTCTTCCCGAGACTGCAAGCGCCGATATGTCCTACAAGGCCGTTTGGTCAAAGAATTCCTACAACGTCAAGTGGATCGTTGACGGCGTTATCGTTAAGGAAGAGCCCGTTGCTTACGGCGACGAGCTTCCCGCCGCTCCGTCAGTTGACGCTAAGGCCGGTTATAACTTCGCATGGAGTTCGGCTCCCGCAACCATGCCTGCCGCGGATGTTGAGATCACCGGTGCTTATACCCCGATCGTCTACACCGTGACCTGGAAGATCGACGGCGAGCAGGGCACCTATAAGCAGACTCAGGCTACCTTCGGCGAGGCTATAGCTACTCCCGAAGCTCCCATTGAGAAGGAAGGCTACACCTTCGAGTGGAGAGGTATTCCCGAGACCATGCCCGCAGACGAGAATCTCGTCATCACCGGCTACTATGTAGCTAATTCCTATAAGGTCACATGGACCGTAAACGGCGTGGCCTTTACAACCACTACGGTCAACTTCGGCGACGCAATCATTGCTCCCGATTACACCGCAGAAGCAGGCTACGACTTCGCTTGGGATGAGATCCCCGCAACCATGCCTGCAAATGACATCACCATCAACGGTACCACCACCGCTAAGACCTACACCGTAACATGGAATGTCAACGGCGAGAAGGTCGGCGAGACCACCGTTAAGTTCGGCGACGCTATTGCTGACTATGCGTTTGATGCTCCCGAGGGCTACGAGTTCAGCGGTTGGACCGATAAGCCCGAGACCATGCCCGCAAGCGACATCACCGTTAACGGCACCACCACCGCTAAGTCCTACACCGTTACATGGAATGTCAACGGCGAGAAGGTCGGCGAGACCACCGTTAAGTTCGGCGATGCTATCGCAGACTATGAGTATGCTGCTCCCGCCGGTTACAACTTCAGCGGTTGGACCGATAAGCCCGAGACCATGCCCGCAAGCAACATCACCGTCAACGGCACCACCACCGCCAAGACCTACACCGTAACATGGAAGGTTGACGGCGAGGTAGTCGGCACCACCACCGAGACCTTCGGTCAGCCCATCGCGGATTATAACTATCAGGCTCCTGTCGGCTCGACCTTCAGCGGCTGGCTCGATAAGCCCGAGACCATGCCCGACAACGAGAATCTCGTTATCAACGGCACTCTCAGAGCCGACATTCACACCATAACTTGGAAGGTCAACGGCGAAGTTATCGCGACCACCAATGCGGTCTACGGCGCAGAGATAGCGGATTATGATTACACCGCTCCCACCGGCTACACCTTCAGCGGTTGGACCGATAAGCCCGCTACAATGCCCGCTAACAACATTGAGGTCAACGGTACCACCACCATCAAGACCTACACCGTTAAGTGGACGATCAACGGCGAGTATTATGACTCGACCGAGGTTAAGTACGGCGAGGCAGTCACGGCTCCTCAGTACACTATCCCCGCAGGTCATTCGTTCGCATGGGGCGATATTCCCTCGGCGATGCCTGACGACGATAACCTTGTTATCAACGGTACCCTTACCATCAATCGTTACACCATAACCTATTATTACGATGAGGCTGAGACTCAGGTCTACTTCACCGAGACTCTCGATTACGGCACCGCTCCCACCGCCAAGGAAGCTCCGACCCTCAAGGGCAAGAGATTCGTTGACTGGGACAGCGATGTTCCCGCTGCTCTGACTCAGGATGTTAAGCTCCATGCTCTCTTCACTGATATCGAGTATACGGTAATATTCAAGGGCCCCGAGGGCAATCTCCTTGACTGGACTGTCACCTATGAGGATGCTATCGACGCTATCACCGAAGCGGATGCGGCAGTCGAGGGCTACACCTTCACCGGCGTTTGGAACTACAACGGCGCTGCCGTTACCTTCCCGACAACCGTTAAGGCTCTCACCGGCGACGACGATAAGGCAGCCACCGAGTTCGTATTCGAAGGCGTTTACAACATCAACGTTTACCACATCGTCTTCTATAAGAGCGAAGCTGATAAGGCAAACGGCATTGTCCTCCACGAGCAGGACTATGAATTCAACACCGATATCTCCAACGCAGTTGCCGATCCTGCTATGGAAGGCCACACCTTCCTCGGCTGGGATCACGAGCCTGCGATCGTTGAGAGCAACGACGAATTCATCGGTCAGTGGGATATCAACACCTACACCGTAACCTGGAAGGTCGGCGATGACTTCACCACCACTACCATGGTTAAATACGGCGAGGCTCTTGTGGCTCCCGAATATACTCCCGCAGCAGGCTATGACTTCGAGTGGGTAGATGTTCCCGCCACCATGCCCGCAAATGACGCTCTTGTCATCAGCGGCAAGCTCACCGCCAAGACCTACACCGTAACCTGGAAGGTCAACGGCGAGATCGTCGGCACCACCACCGTAACCTTCGGTGAGACAATTGCCGATTATGAGTACACCGCACCCGCCGGCTACACCTTCGGCGGCTGGACCGATAAGCCCGATACCATGCCCGCGAACGACATCGTTGTTAACGGCACCACCGTTGCAAACGGCTACAAGGTAGTCTGGAAGGTCAACGGCGAGAAGGTCGGCGAGACCGTAGTTTCTTACGGCGAAGCAATTGCCGATTATGACTACACCGCCCCCGAGGGCTATGAGTTCAGCGGTTGGACCGATAAGCCCGAGACTATGCCCGATTCCGAAATCGTTGTTAACGGCACCACCACTCCCAAGACCTATACCGTAACCTGGAAGGTCGGCGATGACTTCACCACCACCACCGAGGTTAAATACGGCGAGGCTCTTGCGGCTCCCGCATATACTCCCGCAGCAGGCTATGATTTCGAGTGGGTAGATGTTCCCGCCACCATGCCCGCAAATGACGCTCTTGTTATCAGCGGCAAGCTCACCGCCAAGACCTACACCGTAACCTGGAAGGTCAACGGCGAGATCGTCGGCACCACCACCGAGACCTTCGGTGAGGCAATTGCCGATTACGCTTACACCGCTCCCACCGGCTATACCTTCAGCGGCTGGACAGATAAGCCCGAAACCATGCCCGCAGATGACGCTCTTGTCATCAACGGCACCAATATTGCCAACAAGTACACAGTTAAGTTCGTTGACGCTGACGGCGCAGAGATCTCAAGCGACGAATTTGAGTTCGGTTCAGACATCACCGCTCCTTCGATCACTGTTCCCGACGGCATGACCCTTGTCGGCTGGGTCGATGGTGACGGCGAAGCCTTCACCGGTAAGGTTCCCGCAAAGAACGTAACCTATAGGCCGCAGATCGTCAGCAACGATAACGTTCCCTATGCTATAGAGATATATCTTGAGAACGTTGACGGCGTATACGAGCTTTCCGGCTCGACCTCGCTCACAGGCACTACCGGCCAGAGCGTATCCGCAGTGGCAGGCGAAGTCAGCGGCTTCACCTTCAACGCTGCAGAGAGCACCCTCACCGCTATTATCGCGGGCGACGGCAGCACCAAGCTCGTCCTTAAGTATTCGAGAAACGTCTACACCGCAACCTTCGACGGCGTTGAGTACACAGTCCGCTACGGCGCAGCGCTTCCCGATGTAACTCCTGCCGATAAGACCGGCATGGAATTCGTCGGCTGGGTTGACGCTCAGGGCAACAAGGCTCCCGCCACGATGCCTGCAAACGACCTTGCTCTCACCTCCAAGTGGGAAGCTATCGAATACACTATCACCTATATCGTAAACGGTCAGAAGACTGTTGAGACCTACAAGTACGGCGATACCGTTATCGCTCCCGCAGATCCCGTTGTTGACAAGATGACCTTCACCGGCTGGTCAATGGAGATACCGACGACCATGCCCGCCGAGAATCTTATCATCATCGCTTCCTTCGAGAGCACCGGCACCGTTGACGCTTACACCGTAACCTTCTGGGCGGACGGCGTTGAGTTCCAAAAGACTCTTGTTAAGGTCGGCAGCGAAATCACTCTGCCCACGAATTCTCCCACCAAGGAGTTCTACGTATTCAAGGGCTGGAAGGATGTTCCCGCAGCTATGCCCGCAAACGACATTGATATCTATGCAGAGTTCGAGAGAGTACCCGTAACTCTTATCCCGAAGGCCGGCTCCACCACCGTTATCGACAGAGATAACATGGTCATCTACGGTCTCCAGGAGCGTATGAGCGAGGCTACCTACAACACCTACCTTGACGTTGAGGGCGACGGTCACTTCACCGTTACCGCCACCGCAAATGGCTTCGGTACCGGCACTGTAATTGAGCTTTACGATAATGTTACCGGCCAGCTTCTTGAAACTTACTACGTTGTTATCTTCGGCGACCTTAACGGCGACTCCAGAGTCAATGCGACTGACGTTTCTCTTGCAAACGATGAGGTCCTCTCCGTTACCGGCTGGTCGCTCAAGCAGGTCTATTCAAACGGCGTCCTTGTTGACAACCCGGACTATAAGGTCTATATGACCATGGCTGCGGATCTCAACGGCGACGGCAGAATTGACTCCATCGACACTTCAATCATCAGCAACCGTGCGCTCGCTCTGACCTATATTGATCAGGTAACCGGCAGAGCTACCGAAGCGTAAGGCATATTCCTAACCTTAAAACTCTGCGGGGAGCAATCCCCGCAGAGGATAGCACATTTGCTTGGATAAACTAAAAGCAGCCGGCACAACTGCTTTAGTTCCGATCTGCTCCTCAGGTCGGCATAATACAAGGAGGAATTCTCTCATGACAAAAATCAAAAGGTTAGTTGCTGTAGCGCTGGCGTTTTTGATGATTTTCGGCTCTATAACGGTTACGGCCTCCGCATGGGACGCAGCGACCGACGACGGCTTTGATCTGAATATCAAAACCAAGATCTTCAGACAGGTCAACGGCACATGGACCGAAACAGAAAAGGTCAAGCGCGGCGAATCGGTAAAGGCAAGAGTATACTTGAATACAACATACTTTGCCAATGCCGGCGAATTGTTGTTCTTCTATAACAACGATTTCTTTGAGGATGCTTATACTTCCAGCATCCAGCCCCTGGCTGTTAATTCCTATTATCAGGCATCGCCCTATTCGATCAGCGGCCAGTTCTACGGCTCAAAATCAGCTTCCAAAGTGGCGGACCAGATGGTCAACGCAGGCAGGATAACCGCTGATTTTGCCGCAGCCAACAATTTCTTTATCATCACCTACAGACTTGAGAATTTGAGCCAGCGCTTCACTGATAATCAGTGGTTCTGCGAATTCGACCTCAAGGTTAAGGAAGACGCCTCCGGCACAGGCCGTTTCTTCGCGGTTGAGGAGACGACCCTGACCCCAGATTTTACCTTCGGTAAGATCAACGTCAGTAAGTCACAGTATAACAAGACGGTTATAAGCGCCGTCAGCATGGCGAATTGGAGAGCGAATTACACTTACAGCGATGTTCCCGTAACCCTTTACAACAATTTTGTAAACGTTACCTTTAACGCAAACGGCGGACGCATCGACGGCAAAGAAACTGCCGTTGTCAGCGGCGAAGCCGGTGCAGCGCTTACCGCACCCGTTCCCCAGAAGTTTGCGTCAACCTTCGTCGGTTGGGCTCTCAAGGGCACTACCGACGCTACCACCGTTAACGCTTTCCCGGCAGAGGATACCGAGTATGTCGCCGTTTGGACCAGCAGGTTCACCGGCGATGAGACCGTCGCTTTCAAGACCGAGATATTCAGGCTTGACGAAGCAACGGGCGAGTGGATCTATACCGAGAGAGTTAAACCCGGCGAAAAGGTAAAGGCAAGAATTTATGTAGACACCAACTATTTCACCAATGCTGGTGATATCCTTGTGTTCTACGATAACACCTTCTTCACTGATGACTATGTTGTCAATCAGTCAAACGATGTGGTATTCAACAGCGATCCCGAAAGCTCAGCGGCGAAAGTCGGCGCGAGCGGTCAGTTCGCAAGGCTGAATAATGCGACGAATTCAATGATTAAGGATATAGTCAGAGAAGGCTATGTTACTCAGGACTTCGTCGACACTCACAACGCTTACACCATGTGGTATAAGTATGAAGTGACCACCGGTAAGAAGCTCAGCGGCGACAAGTGGTTCGCGGAGTTTGACCTTACCGTGCTTGATTCCGCAAGCGGCTGGGGCAACTTCTTCTTCGTTGAGCAGACTGTCCAGACCGAGGATCGTCAGTTTGCATTCGTCAACATCCCCATCAATACCGATGGCGGCCTTGCTGATGATTCTATCGGTATGTATGCTCATACCATCAATATTGAGATAGACGACAAGCATCCTGTCTGCACCTACAGTACCATCACCTTCGATGCTAACGGCGGCGCATTTACGACCGGCTCAGACAGCTTCGTTTATCCCACCGGCGCAGGTATCACCGCCAACATCGGCGACGCAGTTGATGCTTCCCTCGTTCCCGAGGTCAGCAAAGACGGCGCGACCTTCATGGGCTGGGTCGATGCAAGCGTTGAGAATCCCACTGTTGATGATGTTATCGCTATCCCGACTGAGCTCGGCTATGACGATATCACCCTCAAGGCTCTGTGGATCAACAAAGTTGACATCACTTTCGTTTATAATGACGGCGTGACTGCCGACGAGACGGTTACCGTCACGGCAGGCGACGCATTCGTTGCCCCCGCAGATCCCACCAAGGAAGGCAATCACTTCGTCGGTTGGACTTCGGATGCAACATTTGAAGAGATCACCGGATTCCCGGCGGTTTACCCGACCGAGAATACCACTTATTACGCAGTATTCTCCACCGCTACCTATGATACCCGTTATTATGTATCGGCAGCGGATAAGACGGGCTTCGAGTTCGTCGGCAGCGTGAATTCCGAGTACGGCAGCGCTATCGTTGCCACTCCTCCCGCATATGTCGTCCCCGAGGGCTATAAGCTGTCACCCGCATATACGGATATCTCGCTCACCACTCTGCTCCCGGAGGGTGCTACCGTTCCTGCTCATACCGTCAAGCTTTACTTCGGTCTTATTGCCGAGACCTACGACGTGATCTTTGATGCTAACGGCGGCGCATTTGCCGACGGCTCTGTCACAAAGAATGTCGCTACTCAGTTTGACACCATGGTCGTTGCTCCTGCGGCTCCCACCAAGGAAGGCTGCGACTTCGCAGGCTGGACTCCCGACCTCGGCTATCTTGATACCACCGAGACCGTGACCTACTATGCGACCTGGACTCCCAAGACCTATGACGCCGTATTCTATTCGGACGGTGTGGTTTACGATACCATCCCCACCGAGTTCGGCACTGAGATCGACGAGCCCGCTCCGCCCGAAAAAGAGGGCTACACCTTTGTTGGCTGGACTCCGGCACTGCCCGACACCATGCCCGCAGAGAACGTAAGATTCGACGCAGTCTTTGAGGCTAACACCTATAAGGCTACATTCTATAAGTCAGAGGAAGATAAGGCAGCCGGCACCGTCTATGACGAGTCCGAGGTTAAGTTCGGCGAGACGATAACCACTCCCGACGATCCCACCAAGGAAGGCTACATCTTCAGCGGCTGGACTCCTTCCGTTCCCTCTGCAATGCCCGCAAGCGACCTTGAGTTTGTTGCTACCTGGTCACCCAGAAACGATACTCCCTATAAGGTTGAGATCTATGAGATGGATACCACGGGTAACTACAGCGAGACTCCCAAGACCGTCAGCAACAAGACAGGCATCACCGATTCTACGGTAACTGCCGATACCACGGTTCTTGACGGCTTCTATGTCGACACCGATAACAGCGTCCTTACCGGCACTGTTGCGGCTGACGGCTCCACCGTCCTCAAGGTTTACTACGCGAGGAACCAGTATGACATCACTTTCGACGGAAATGGCGGTAAGGTCAATGGCAATGACAGCGTCGAGCTTAAGTTCTATCACGGCGCTATAGTCACTGCTCCCGCTGACGTAGTCAGAGAGGGTTATACCTTCGCCGGATGGGATCCGACGGTTGCTACCGTTGCTACCGCTGATGCGGTTTATACGGCACAGTGGAATGTTAACAGATATGACGTCATCTATATGGCTGACGGCGTAGAGTTTGCAAGAGATTCCTTCGATTTCGGCACCAAGCCTACTCCTACCGGCGACAAGCCCAGTAAGGTTGGCTACACCTTCATCGCCTGGGATGCCGAGCTTCCCGAGACCATGCCCGCTAACGACATCGTGCTTAACGCAGTGTTTAAAGCGGATACGTTTGACGCAAGATTCTATCTTCTTGCCGATAAGAGCGATGATCCCATTTACAAAGTGATCCCGACTAAGTTCGACGATCCGATAGCCACCCCCGACGGCACACCCACTAAGGTCGGTTACACCTTTGAAGGCTGGTCGCTTGACGGCGAGACCGTTCTTGACGATCTCGGCATCATGGACAGCCCCGAGGGTAAGGACTTCATCGCAGTCTGGAAGGCTGCCAATGTCAGCTATCTTGTCAAGGTCTACATGATGGATGTTGACGGCAATTATCCCGACACTCCGAGCAGGACTCAGATGGGTGAGGCTATCAACGGCACTGAAGTTACCATTACTCCTGAGGCCATTGAGCACTTCACCGTTGACACTGAGAAGTCGGTCCTCACCACCACCATACTTCCCTACGGCACTGAGTTTGCTGTTTACTACAGCCGTAACGAGTATGCCCTCACTACCGTAGTTGACGGCGTCTCCGACACCGCACGCTATTATTATGAGGCACCCGTTACCGCTCCCGCCGATCCCGTTAAGGAAGGCTACACCTTCTCACACTGGGCGGCAACTCCCGACGGCGCAGACGAAGTTACCATCCCCGCAACTCTTACCGAGGATCTTACCGTCTACGCTGTGTTCACCAAGAACAGCTACAAGGTCACCTACATCGACGGCGAAGACAAGACGGAATACGACGCAGTCGGCTTCGGCGATGCGATCCCCGTTCCCACCAATCCCACCAAGGTCGGCTATCTGTTCCTCGGTTGGAAAGACGCCGACGGCAAGAAGCCTTCCGATTACGGAGTAATGCCCGCAAGGGATCTTGAGTTCACTGCCGAGTGGCAGCCCAACACCGATATCGGCTATACCCTTGAGATATATGAGATGGGCACGGACGGCGCTTATCCCGAAAACCCGACCTCCGTCATTAGGTTTAATGACGGCATTGTCGGCGAGACAAGAGCCCCTGAATTTACCGTTCCCACCGGATTCACCCTTGATACAGCAAAGAGCGTGACCTCCGGCGTTATCAGCGTTGATCCCACTCTTGTTCTTAAGGCGTATCTGAGCAGAAATCAGTATAAGCTCACCTACATCAATGAAGGCGAAGAGTATCATTCAGAGGATGTTTACTACGGCCAGACCATAAACGCTGTTACGCCGCCCACCAAGGAAGGCTACAGCTTCGACGGTTGGGAACCGCAGCTTCCCGCGGTCATGCCCGCAAACGATGTGACCGTTACCGCTAAGTGGTCAAAGAATAAATATCCCGCAAACTTCGACGCCGGCGAGGGCGCATTCCCGAACGGCGAGAAGAGCGAGACCGTGAATGTTCCTTACGGTGAGAAGATAACCGCTCCCGAGACCGAGCCCACCAGAGAGGGCTATGAGTTCAAGGGCTGGGCCGATCCCGCCGCTCCCGATACCGTTATCACCGATTTCGGCAATATCGGCACCGACGGCGCTGACTTCGTAGCGGTTTGGGAGGCTTCACAGTATACCGTGACCTTCTACAGCTACATGGTTGACCCGCACACTGATATCACCGCAAGCACTCCGAAATTCACCTATGATGAGAAGGAGAACGTCCCCTACGGCAGCAATGTTGAGTTCCCCGCAGATCCGTCGATCGATTACTTCGTATTCACCGGCTGGGTCGACGAGGACGGCAACGCTGTTGAGCCCGGCATCACGATGCCCGCTCACGACCTCAAGATCTACGCCACCTTCAAGAGAATAGTTGTCAAGCTTGTCCCGAAGGCAGGTTCGACCACTATCGTTGAGAGAGACGGCGCTATCGAGAAGCTCGCCGATAACAGCGTAACTCCCGACAGAGTATATCCCGCTACTGAGGGCGCTTTCAGCGAGTGGTTCATCTACGGCCTCAAGACCAGGCTGACCGAGGAAGTGCTTCGCGATCAGTTCATCGACGTTCTCGGCGACGGCAGGATCGAGATCACCGCCGGCAACCCCGGCACCTCGAACTACACCGGCACCGGCACTAAGGTTGAGGTTTATGATAATGTCACCAACGAGCTTGTTGAGACCTTCTACATCATTATCTACGGCGATCTTAACGGCGACTCGCTCGTTAACGCCACCGACGTCTCCATCGCTTCTGATGAATCTCTCCAGATAACTCGCTGGAGCAAGAAGGGCGACACCTACATGTCTTACAGATTCAAGGCCGCCAACATCAAGAAGGATAACTACATCAATGCTACGGATGTCTCGCTCATCAGCGACCATTCAATAGTCATCGGCGTTATCAATCAGGAGACCGGCCTTATCGAGTACGAATAATCCCGATTCCACAGTTTCTGAGCCCCCTGCCTCGGCAGGGGGCTCTTTCTGCATACAAAAAAGCACCGTGCATGAACACGGTGCCTTGTCTTTGGCTTATTATTCCTCAAATATTGCCTTTTTGTATTTTGCGAGCAGCTCGGCGGCGAGCTTTAAGGTGTCGGCGTCGGTCGGCGGCTCGGGATTGGTCGTTGAGAGCCATTTTTTCTCGAAATCCGCATAGTTTTTATAGAACTGACTGCCGCGGTAGATGTTGCGCTCGTCAACCTGCTTGCGGGTGGTGGTGGAGAATCTTGAGCCACGCCTCGGGAATTCATAGGCAAGGCGCTCAAAGAAGCTCTGCCAGCGCTTGACATAATATGTGCCTATGAGCCCGCCCCATTCCTTGCAGGCGTAGTCATAGTTGACGGTGCTGTTTATCGGCCCCCAAAGGGTTATCTGAGTGAGCAGATTCAGCTCAAAATTCTGCTTATCCTTGTCGCTGACAGCGGCAACGGAGGCTTCTTTAAGATGCTCGTGCAGCGTCAGCTCGGGCACTGTCTGGAGCAGCTCGTCCAGCTCGCAGCATACCTTGAGGAAGCTGTTTGACGAGCGCTCAAAGGCGTTGACGTCCTTATTGTTGAAGCCGTACATCGCCCGTCTGTAAAGGGCGGCGGCGTGATTGCTGAGCACCTGCCTTGTTATGTCGCAAACGTCGTATACATAGCCGTCCTTTGACGCGTTTGATGAGCCGAGCAGCGCTTCGGCGGCGGCAAAGAGAGTTTTGTTGCTGTAATAAGGCTCGAGCGTGTCGCCGGGGGCGGAATGCCTAAGGTCGGTGGCGGGCCTGGCGCATATCACCGAGCCGGGCTCTTTGCCGTCCGGGCTTGCGCCGTAGCAGCTCTCCGCAAGCAGGGCGGCGGCGTCGGCAAGGCATTTCTCACGGCTGCCGTAGCGGCGATAGGCGTAGTCGGCGAGCCATTTGTCAAGGTCGATCGCTTCGCTCTCGGTCAGCATCTCAAAGGCGAGGTCGTAGTAAAGCGGGTTTTGATTAAGTCCCTCGGTGAAGATGCCCGTGCCGCAGCAATTCTCGGCGTTCACAAGCGAATACGGGTTTGCGGCGAGGGCGCGGATATCGCCGTGCAGCGAATTCCTGTCGCCGTGGCTGTGGACTGTGCCGAGAATGAAATCATGCCCCCAAAATTCCTCGGTCTCGCCATTCATAGAGGAATCGGAGTCGATTATGAGCAGTCTGCCGTGGGGCACGGATCTGACGACCTGCTCCCTGACGGAGCTGCTTCGCATGACCCAAACAGATTCGGGGTCGAAATCCTTGAGTATGGTGTCAAAGGCTCTGCCTATCTTCCAAAGCCTGTCGTTCTTGATGTTCTTAGGCAGCGGCTCGGTCTCGTGGAAGAGGTCGCAGGCATAGTAGTGATGGGCGCCGAAAAGCTGACGCTGTTTTTCGAGAAAAGCGAATGCGAGCTTCTTGAATACGGGGTCGGTCGGCTCAAGTCTGAACGAAAACGGGAAGTTGCGCCACGACGGCACCATGCGGAGCTTTGCGCTGCCGAATAATTTGGTTATCGACTGCGGCACATAGCCCGCAAAAGCCTGCTGCACCGGCGTCATGCCGAGCTCCAGCTCACGCTCGATGATCTTTTTGCCAAGCTCAAGGCGGCTCTCGATATATTTAACGTCCGTCAGGCTGAAATAGCCCACAAGGCAGCCAGTCAACTGCCACGGCCAAAAGGCGGGACCGGAGAGATACTCAAGCGCGCCGGTCTCGCTGTAGGTGAGGCTCCTCATCGTGTAATACCACACGGCCTCACTGCCTACGACGCTCAGCGGCAGATTGACGCCGTTCATCGCCATGAAGTCTATCTCACGCTCCCAATCCTCCCACTGCCAGAAAGCGCAGGAGTAGCCGAGGGCTTCATAGCTCATGCAGGCGCGCTTTTTTTGCTTCACGGTCTTTTGAATTTTACCGTCGAAAAGGGGAGCGCTTGAGACGTTGATGCGCCTGTTGCCGCAGCGGGAGAGATTGACTCCGCAATATTTTCTGAGATAGGCATAGTAGCCCATTGCTTGACTTATCTTGCAGTTGCCGCAGATAACTATTTTATCGTTTTCGCAAAACACCTCATAATGATCGGAGCCGTTGACGCTGTCGCATTCGCGCATTTCAAAGGCGTCGGCAATGTCAGGGGTGTTTCTGAGGATCAGTTCTTTCATTTCAGCTCTCCGTTCGTGAAAGTTATACTACTACAGTATATATCAAAAATCCCGTCTTGGCAAGTTTTTTTGCGATTTAGGGCGGCGGGGATAAATTAAAAGTAAAAAAATCGTTAATTTGCAAAATAACGCTTTACACCCGCGCCAAAATAAAGTAAAATATATACTGAAAATTTATAATTTTTAAAGGCGGTGTTTTTGTGCAACCGATTTATAAAAGAATCCTGCTCAAGCTCAGCGGCGAGGTGCTCGCCGGCGATAAAGGCCACGGCTTTGACTTCGACACCATCGGTGCGGTCTGCTCTGCAGTCAAGAAACTCAATGAAATGGGCGTTGAGGTCGGCCTCGTTGTCGGCGGCGGCAACTTCTGGAGAGGGCGCTCCGGCGGCAATATGGATAGGACCCGTGCCGACCATATCGGTATGCTCGCTACAGTCATGAATTCCCTTGCCCTTGCCGATTCTCTCGAGCAGCTCGGCGTGACGGTCAGGGTGCAGAGCGCCATTGAGATGCGCCAGATAGCCGAGACATACATCCGCAACAGAGCCGTCCGCCACCTTGAGAAAGGCAGAGTGGTCATCTTTGCGAGCGGAACGGGCAACCCCTTCTTCTCGACCGACACCTGCGCTGCGCTCAGAGCGGCCGAGATAAAGGCAAACGTCATTCTCAAAGCCACCAATGTGGACGGCGTGTTTGATAAGGACCCCAATAAATACCCCGACGCCGTCAAATACGACGTTGTTACCCACAGCGAAGTGCTTGAGAAGGATCTCAAAGTCATGGATTCAACGGCAGCGTCTCTTTGCCGTGACAATAATATCCCCATCCTCGTTTTCAACCTCAGCGACCCCGAAAACATAATCAGAGCGGTGCTGGGCGAAAATGTGGGTACATTAGTTAAGGAGGGCTAATTAAATGGAAAAAGTTTTTGCAATGGTCGAGGAAAAAATGGGTAAGACCGTCAGCGTGCTCAGCGCTGAATTCGCTTCAATAAGAGCGGGCAGAGCCAACAGCGCCGTGCTCGATAAGATCAAGGTCGATTATTACGGCACCCCCACCCCCATCAATCAGATGGCGGCCGTCTCCGTTGCCGAGGCGAGGATACTCACCATCCAGCCTTGGGATGTTTCCACCCTACACCCCATCGAGAAGGCGATCCAGGCCTCCGATATCGGCATCAACCCGCAGAATGACGGCAGGATAATCCGCCTTGTTTTCCCCCAGCTCACCGAGGAGCGCCGCAAGGAGCTTTGCAAGGATGTCAAGAAGCTGGCCGAGGATTCAAGGATAGCCGTTCGCTCCATCAGACGCGACGGCATAGATAAGGTCAAGAAGATGGAGAAGGCCTCCGAGATAACCGAGGATGACCTCAAGATAGCGGAGAAGAAGCTCCAGGATTTGACCGATAAATATATCAAAGATATTGATAAGCTCGCCGACGAAAAAGAGAAAGAGATAATGGCGATCTGATCGCAATTCAGCGGTGCGGCGGAGGATTACCTCCGCTGCGCCGAATTACAGCAGCCGATGATGAATATCATCATCCCTTATCAAAGGAGACAGCTATGGATAAAGAACTGCTCGCAAAGATCGAGCTGCCCCGCCACATCGGCATCATAATGGACGGCAACGGTCGCTGGGCAAAAAAGAGAGGCCTGCCACGCAGCGAGGGCCATAAGGCGGGCGCCAACACCTTCAGGCGCATCTGCGACTATGCGGCGGAGCTTGGCATAGAATGCGTGACCTTTTACGCATTCTCCACCGAGAATTGGAAGCGCCCCGCTCAGGAGGTCGCCTCTATAATGGATCTGTTCAGAGATTATCTCGACGAAGCCAACGAGCGTGAGGATGAGAATGAACAGAAAGGAATGCGAATACGATATATCGGCGAGCGAGAGGGCCTGCCCGAGGATATCGTCGGCATGATAGAGCTGCTCGAGAGAAACTCGGCAGATAAAAACAAAATCACCGTCAACATTGCCGTCAATTACGGCGGGCGTAACGAAATAGTCAGCGCGGTCAGGCGTCTTGCTGCGAAAGTCGAAGCGGGCGAGCTGAAAGCGCAGGATATAACCGAGAAATCAATAAGCGATAATCTGCTTACGGCAGGGCTGCCCGACCCCGATCTGATAATCAGGCCGAGCGGCGAATATCGTCTTTCAAATTTCCTTATCTGGCAGGCGGCGTACTCTGAATTCTGGTTTTCGGATATTCTTTGGCCGGATTTCACCCCCGACGACCTTGATAAGGCAATTATAGATTACTGCAAGCGCAGCAGGCGCTTCGGCGGTATTTAAGAATAATCTGAATCGAGCGTGAAAAACATGAAAACAAGAATAATCACAGGCGTTACGGCCGCTCTCTTTGCCATCGGCAGCCTTGTTGCTATCGGTTTCGGCTATGCCAGATATATCAGCTTTATAATAGCCGTGCTCTCCGCAATAGCCGTCCATGAGGTCATCACCGTCTCAAAGTGCAAGAATAAGGTTGTCATGGCGGTCACGATGCTGTTTTCTGCGGCATATTCGCCGTTCATCGCCTTTGACCTTGAGAGATATCTCATCATACCCAAATCATCAATCCTCATCATATATATCATTGTCTTGCTGCTGATAATGCTGAAATTCTATGATATCACGCGGTTTGAGCACGTTGCGCTGGCGCTCTTCACTTCGCTCGCCGTGCCCGCTTCGCTGACCACTCTTATTCAGCTCCCGCTGCTGTGCGATGAGAATCCGCAGCTGTTCCAGCGTTCACAGGCGGTGTTTATGCTCCTTTGCGCCATGTATTGCGCGTGGCTCAGCGACACCTTCGCTTACTTCATCGGCAGCAAATTCGGCAAGCACAAGCTCTCGCCCAAGATTAGCCCCAAGAAGTCCATAGAGGGCGCCGTTGCGGGTGTTGTGGGCACTACGGTGTTTGCCGCGGTCACTTTCCTTATCTGCAAGCACTTCTTCTTCACGCTCGACACCATCAAGCTGTGGCAGGTCATTATCGCAACTGTGGTGCTATGCGTGCTCGGTATGTGCGGCGACCTCTCAGCCTCTGTTATCAAGAGGAATTTCGGCGAGAAGGATTTCGGCACTCTCTTCCCGGGTCACGGCGGAGTGCTTGACCGTGTGGACAGCTTCCTTTTCACCATGCCCTCGCTCTATCTCATAGTGGAGGTTGCGGCGGCGTTTGCAAACAAATAAAGTAACTGCGATTATCAAAGGAGATATACAATGACTAAGACCCTTGCCGTTCTCGGCTCAACAGGCTCAATAGGCGTTCAGGCGCTTGAAGTCGCAAGGCTTCAGGGCTTTGAGATAGTTGCGCTGACTTCAAATGTGAGGACGGATATTCTGGAGGGGCAGATCAGAGAATTCTCACCCCGCATGGCGGCCGTTGCGGATGAAAAGGCTGCCGCGGAGCTTAAAATAAAGGTTGCCGACACCTCGACCCGCATCCTCGCCGGCAGGGAGGGCGTCGCCGAGTGCGCCGCCTGCGGTGCGGATACCGTGCTTAACAGCATAGTCGGCATAGCCGGCCTTGAGCCGACCCTCAGAGCGATAGAGGCGGGCAGCACTTTGGCTCTCGCCAACAAGGAGTCGCTCGTTGCAGGCGGCAGGCTCGTGACCGACGCCGCCGAGAGCAGGGGAGTGTCGATTCTCCCCGTCGACAGCGAGCATTCGGCAATATTCCAGTCCATGCAGGGCTGCCGTGACAAGCGGCAGATAAAGCGCCTTATCCTGACCGCCTCTGGCGGCCCGTTCTTCGGCAGGAGCCGTGCGGAGCTTGAGAAGGTCACCCCGGAGCAGGCGCTTCGCCACCCTAATTGGAGCATGGGCGCAAAAATAACCATCGACTCCGCTACAATGATGAATAAAGGGCTGGAGCTTATCGAGGCTGCGTGGCTCTTCGGCGTCAAGGCGGAGAATATTGATATTCTCGTCCACCGCCAGAGCGTGGTGCATTCGCTCGTCGAATTCGTCGATAACTCCGTCATAGCTCAGCTCGGAGTGCCCGATATGCGTATACCTATTCAATATGCGCTGACCTACCCCGACCGCTTCGTCAGCCCCGTAAGGCAGCTTTCGCTTGAGGAATTCGGCTCGCTGACCTTTGAAAAGCCGGATTATGAAACGTTTTCCTGCATAAACTTATGCAAGAGAGCTTTTGAGATGGGCGGGCTGTATCCTGCGGCGGCGAATGCCGCCAATGAGAAGGCAAACGAGCTTTTCCGCCAGGGCAGGATAGGCTTCCTCGATATTCCCCGCGCGGTGGAGAATTCGCTTGGCATGAGCTTCCCCGAGGGCGGTCACACTCTTGCCGATGTCTTTGAGACGGATTCCCTCGTTCGCAGAGAGACTGAGAGGTTGTATATATGAAAGGTTTAGCTTTGATGTCGGCGGCTCAGATATGGGGCAAGGCGTGGCCGATACTTATCGCCGTGCTGTTCTTCGGGCTGCTGATATTCTTTCACGAGTTGGGGCATTTTACCTTTGCCAAGATATTCAAGGTCAAGGTCAATGAATTTGCCATGGGCATGGGCCCGACGCTGTTCAAATTCAAAAAGGGCGAGACAAAATATGCCCTCAGGCTTTTCCCGATAGGCGGCTTCGTCAGCATGGAGGGCGAGGATGAGAACAGCGAAAACGAAAACGCATTCTGCAACAAGCCCGCGTGGCAGCGCTTCATAATCGTTGCCGCAGGCGGCCTTATAAATCTGCTCATGGGCGTTATCATCGTTGCGATAATGCTCTCCACCTCCGAATTTGTCGGCACCCCCGTGGTCAATTACTTTGCCGAGAATGCCGTCAGCTCTCAATACGGCTTGCAGGCCAAGGACAGGATACTTGAGATAGACGGCAGGAAGGTCTACTCCGATATGGATGTCGGCTTCCTTATGTCGAGGAGCGACGACGGCGTTTATGATTTCGTAGTCAAGCGTGACGGCAAAAAGGTGGAGCTCAACGGCGTCAAATTCGGCACCGTTAAGAAAAATATTGACGGCAAAGAAATGCTGACGATAATCTACGATTTCACGATTGTCGGTGTGAAGCCGGGCTTTGCTTCCGTCGCCAAGAATACGGTGCTCGAATCCGTCTCGCTCTCCCGCATGGTCTGGCTCAGCCTGCTTGACCTTGTGACGGGGCGCTATGGCCTGAGCGATCTCTCCGGCCCGATAGGCACGGTCTCCTACATTGCGGAGGCGGTGCAGGAGGGGCAGGCGGCGACCGATTATTCCACTGTGTTTCTGTTAATGGCGCTCATCGCCGTCAATATAGGTATATTCAATCTGCTCCCGCTTCCGGCGCTTGACGGCGGCAGGTTGCTCTTCATCTTCATCGAGATGATAGCTAAGAAGCCTGTGCCGAGGAAGTATGAGGGCTGGGTGCACGCAGTCGGCTTCGCTCTGCTGATGGTGCTCATGGTCGTTATCTGCTTCAGCGATATTATGAAGCTAATCAAAGGATGAGCCTTTATGGAAAGAAGAAAAACTAAAAAAATCAAGGTCGGCAATATATATATCGGCGGCGACGCCAAGATAACCGTGCAGTCGATGCTCAATCGCCCCGCCTCCGATATCGAGGGCAGCGTCCGTCAGGCCGTTGAGCTTGAGAAGGCGGGCTGCGAGATAATCAGAGCTGCCGTGCCCGATATGCAGGCGGTGAAGCTCATTGAGAAGCTCAAGGAGAGCCTCAGCGTGCCCGTTGTTGCCGATATCCACTTCGACTACCGCCTCGCGCTCGAATGCGTTGCGGCAGGGGTCGATAAGATAAGAATAAACCCCGGCAATATCGGCTCAAAGGAGCGGGTCAAGGCCGTGGCGGATGCCTGCAAAGCGGCGGGTGTGCCTATCAGGATAGGCGTGAATTCCGGCTCGCTCGAGAAGGAGCTTCTCGCCGAATACGGCTCACCGACCCCCGAGGCGCTCGTTGAGAGCGCAATGCGCCACGCCGCAATGCTTGAGGAATGCGATTTTGACGATATCGTTATTTCGATAAAATCCTCAAACGTGCCGATGATGGTGCGCGCGTACGAGCTTGCCTGTGAGAGATGCGATTATCCGCTGCATCTCGGCGTTACCGAGGCGGGCACTCACAATATGGCGCTCGTCAAATCCGCCGCGGGCATCGGTTCACTGCTGCTGCACGGCATCGGCGACACGATAAGAGTTTCCATGACCGCCGACCCCGTCCTCGAGGTCAAGGCGGCGAACGATATATTAAAGGCGGTCGGGCTTAAGACCGATTGCCCCGATATAGTTTCCTGCCCCACCTGCGGGCGAACTAAAATAGACCTTATCGCCCTTGCAAGCGAGGTTGAGCAGCGGCTCGCGGGCTGCAAGAAGCCGATCAAGGTCGCAGTCATGGGCTGCGCCGTCAATGGGCCGGGCGAGGCTCGTGAAGCCGATATAGGCATAGCCGGCGGCGACGGCTGCGCTCTTATATTTAAAAAAGGCGAGATAATCTGTAAGGTCCCCGAGACCGAGGCGGTCGACCGCCTGATGAAAGAGATAGATAATTTATAAGGCAGAGCGATCTGCCTTTTATTTACGGAGAATGTGATGAGAAACAACGATATTCTGAATTTCATAGCTCCCTGCCTGAATGGCGAGCTGAGTGAAGCTCTCTCGGGCGGCGAGATACTGTGTATTACTTTTGACGACGGGGCGCTCTCTCTGTCGGCGTCGGTGAAGTTTGACCGCCTGATAGCGGACAGGCTCATTTTGGACGCGCAAAAGGCCGTGCGCGAATACTTCGGGATAAGGAAAGTGACCCTCAGCCCCGTCTATACAGGGCTTGAGCTGTCGCAGGACTGCGCCCCGATGCTCATCAGAGCTGTCAAAGAGAATATCGCTGCCGCCAACGGCTTCCTTGACTCGGCTAAGTTCGGCTTTGCCGACGGGTCGGTTTCTCTGACCGTCCCCGACGGCGCTCAGTTGCTTATCGACGCCAAAACCCCCGAATTTCTCGAGAGATTTATCTCCGAGACCTTTGACAAGAGGGTTAAGGTGTGCATAAATTCGGGCAAAACGGCGGTCACCATCGACTCGCCGGAGTATGTCGAGATGCAGAGCAAAAACGTGAATATCGAGATACCCAAGGAAGCCCCGCCCGAGCGCAAGAAGCCGAAGCAGGAGTATGACGACCTGCCGATATCCCTGACGAATGCCAAGGTGATATTCGGCAGCAGGATTAAGTCGAAGCCCGTGGCGCTCAAGGGCGTGTCCATTGAGGACGGTAACGTCACCGTGTGGGGCAGCGTATTTGCCCTGCAAATCCGTGACACCCGTGACGGCAAGCGTAAGATAATCACATTCAACATAACCGATAAGACCAATTCCTTCACCGTCAAGATATTTGAGACGTCGCAGAATTGCGAAACGCTGGTCAAAAATATCTCGGACGGGGCCTGCGTCATGCTCAGAGGCCATGTGGAGTATGACGATTATATCAAATCATACTGCATTAAGGCGAATTCCGTTATGCTTATCGACCGCATCGAGGTCGGCGACGACGCCCCCGAGAAGCGCGTTGAGCTGCATATGCATACCAATATGTCCGCCATGGACGGCATGACCCCCGCCAAGAAGCTCGTCGAGCGGGCGATAAAATGGGGTCACAGAGCCGTCGCCATAACCGACCACGGCGTTGTGCAGGCGTTCCCCGAGGCTGCCGCCGCTGCAAAAGGCTCGGATATCAAGATAATCTACGGCATGGAGGGCTACTTTGTCGACGACTCGGTCAAGGCGTTCAGCGGCAGCTCTGATATGCCCCTTGACGGCACATTTATAATTTTTGACGTTGAGACGACCGGGCTTCGCACGGGCGTTGACCGCCTGACGGAGATAGGCGCGGTCAAGTATGTCGACGGCGCGGAGAAATCCCGCTTCCAGACCTTCGTTGACCCGGAGAGACCCATCCCGCAGAATATCGTCGAGCTGACGGGCATCACCGATTCAATGGTCGCCGGCGCCCCCAAGGAGGGCGAGGCGGTGCGCAAATTCTTTGAATTCTGCGGCGAGGGCAGCGTGCTTGTGGCGCACAATGCGAGCTTCGATACCGAGGTCATCCGCTCCGCCTGCGAGAGAAATGGCATTGAGTATAACTACTCACATATCGACACCCTCGTGCTGGCGCAGAGCCTCATCTCGGGCATAAAGAATTATAAGCTCGATACGATATCAAATCATTTCAAGCTCCCGAAATTTGACCACCACAGGGCGGATGAGGATGCGGGCGCGCTTGCCGCGATATTTGAAAAGCTGCTGGCTCTCACCGCCGAAAAGGGCGTTGAGCGAGTGTCGCAGATAAACGAGCTTATCCCCGTCGACCCCCGCAGGCTGCCGACATACCATATTATAATCCTCGCAAAGAATAAAGTTGGTCTTAAACACCTTTATCAGCTGATAACGAAATCAAATCTTGAGTATTATTACCGCCATCCGAGAGTGCCGAAGAGTGAGCTGCTTTCTCACAGAGAGGGTCTGCTCATCGGCAGCGCCTGCGAAGCGGGTCAGCTCTACCGCGCGGTGCTTTCGGGCAAATCCGAGGAGGAGCTGCTGCGGATAGCCTCGATGTATGATTACCTCGAGATTCAGCCGAACGGCAACAACGCTTTCATGCTCCGCAAGGGCACTCTTTCCTCCGAGGAGGAGCTTAACGAGATAAACCGCCATATAATCAGGCTGGCGGACAAGCTCGGTATCCCCGTCGTCGCAACGGGCGACGTTCATTTCATCGACGAGAGCGATAAGGTGTTCAGAGAAATTCTTATGACGGGTCAGGGCTTCAGCGATGCCGCCGAGCAGGCGCCGCTCTACTTTAGGACCACAAACGATATGCTTAAAGAATTCGCATATCTCGGCGAGGAGAAGGCAAAGGAAGTTGTCATAACCAATCCCAATCTCATTGCCGATATGTGCGAGGAGATTTTGCCCATACCCAAGGGCACATACCCGCCGAAGATTGAAGGCTCCGACGAGGAGCTGCGCCGCATCTGCTACGAGCGCATCAAGGATTATTACGGCGACCCGATCCCCGAGTATGTCAAGGCGAGGCTCGATAAGGAGCTTGACTCGATAATCAAAAACGGCTTCGCGGTCCTCTATATCATCGCTCAGAAGCTCGTGTGGAATTCAATGGATCACGGCTACTATGTCGGCTCCAGAGGCTCTGTCGGCTCGTCCTTTGTCGCCTTTGCTGCGGGTATTTCGGAGGTCAATCCGCTCGCGCCGCACTATATCTGCGAGAGCTGTAAGCACAGTGAGTTTTTCCGCAACGGCGAATACGGCTCGGGCTTCGATATGCCGCCCAAGGATTGCCCGAATTGCGGCAAGCCGATGCACCGCGACGGCCACGATATCCCGTTTGAGACCTTCCTCGGCTTCAACGGCGATAAGCAGCCCGATATCGACCTCAACTTCTCGGGCGAGTATCAGTTCTATGCCCACCGCTACACCGAGGAGCTTTTCGGCAAGGAGCACGTTTTCAAGGCAGGCACTATCGGCACCCTCGCCGATAAGACCGCCTACGGCTTCGTCAAGAAGTGGATGGAGGAGAAGGGGCTTGATCTCTCTCGCGCCGAGCAGGACAGGCTCACAATGGGCTGCGTCGGCGTCAAGAGGACAACGGGTCAGCACCCCGGCGGCATGGTCGTTGTGCCGAACGATATGGACGCCGAGGATTTTACGCCCATTCAGCACCCCGCCGATGATGCGGATTCCGTCCACAGGACTACGCACTTCGACTTCCATTCACTGCATGATACGATACTTAAACTCGATAACCTCGGCCACGATGTGCCGACTCTTTATAAACATCTTGAGGATATGACGGGCATCTCGGTCATGGATGCCGATGTCTGCGACCCGAAGCTCTATGAGCTGCTGACCTCTCCCGCGCCGCTTGGGCTGACCCCCGAGGATATCGACTGTGAGACGGGCACTCTTTCGCTCCCGGAGCTTGGCACACCGTTCGTGCGCCAGATGCTTATGGAGTCAAAGCCCAAGAATTTCTCCGATATGCTACAAATATCGGGCCTTTCTCACGGCACGGATGTTTGGATAGGCAACGCGCAGGAGCTTATCAAAAACGGCACCTGCACCATTTCGGAGGTCATAGGCACCCGTGACAGCATCATGGTCTACCTGATACATAAGGGGCTTGAGCCGGGCATGGCATTCAAGATAATGGAGATAGTCCGTAAGGGCAAATCCACCTCGCTCCTGACCGACGAGCACAAAAAAGCCATGATAGATCACAACGTGCCGCAGTGGTATATCGACTCGTGTATGAAGATAAAATATATGTTCCCCAAGGCTCACGCCGCCGCCTATGTTATAGCGGCAATGCGCCTTGCGTGGTATAAGCTCTATCGCCCACTCGAGTATTACGCCACCTATATGACGGTGCGTGGTGAGGATATCGACACCGTCAGCGTCCTGCAGGGCAGAGCTGCCGTCAAGGCAAAAATGAAAGAGATAGACGAAAAGATGAAGGCCAAGCAGGCGACCGCCAAGGAGGAGGGCACCTTCACCTCCCTCCAGGTCATAAACGAGATGCTTGCGAGGGGCATTGAGGTGCTCCCGATAGACATCTATAAGTCGTCGGCGAATAAATACACAATTGAGGACGGCAAGATACGCCTGCCATTCTCAGCTCTCTCGGGCTGCGGCGGCGCCGCCGCTCAGGGGCTTGAGGATGCGAGAAACGACGGTAAGGGCGAATTCCTCTCGATAGAGGAGGTTCAGCTTCGTTCGGGTGCACCCAAGAGTATTATTGCCGCACTTGAGGAGAGCGGGGCATTCTCGACCCTGCCAAAGACCACTCAGATCAGCTTTTTCTGATAAAAAACCGTTGCGGAGGTCGGTAAAGTGAAGCCGATAGGGCTGTATATTCATATTCCGTTCTGTAAAGGGAAATGCCCTTACTGCGACTTTTATTCTGTCACTCCGCACGGCAGCGTTATTGAGGATTACACCGCCGAGGTGTGCCGCCGTTTAAGCGCGGAGACAAGGATATTTGACACCGTTTACTTCGGCGGGGGCACTCCGTCGCTGCTCGGGGCGGAGAATATCTGCCGCATTTTAGGCTCGGTGAATGCCGCCGACGGCTGCGAAATGACCCTTGAATGCAACCCGTCCGACACGGGTGGCAGGGATTCAAATTTTGATTTCAAGGCCGTTGCCGATGCCGGGATCGACCGTATATCAATGGGTTTGCAGAGTTCCTCCGATTCCGAGCGCCGCTTCCTCGGCAGGCGGGCTGGCGCCGACGACGCCGAAAGAGCTGTTGAGCGTGCCAACGCCGCGGGCATAGACAATATCTCGCTCGACCTTATGCTCGGCCTTGCGGGGCAGAGCACCGAGAGCGTCGGGCGTTCGATAGAGTTTTGCAGGCGGCTCGGGGCAAAGCATCTGAGCGCTTACCTGCTGAAGCTAGAGCAAGGTACACCCCTTTACACCCGCCGAAACGAGCTTCATCTGCCCGATGAGGACGAGACCGCCGAATTATATCTTTTCACCGTCTCAGAGGCGGCGAAAAACGGCTTTTTGCAGTACGAAATTTCCAACTTTTCGCTCCCCGGATATGAGAGCCGCCACAATCTTAAGTATTGGCGCTGTGAGGAATACCTCGGCGTCGGTGCGGCGGCGCATTCCTTCGTCGGCGGCAAGCGTTTCTATAATGAACGCAGCATTGCCGATTTCCTCGAGGGCAAGCCGCCGGTCAACGACGGCGACGGCGGCGATGAGGAGGAATTCGTAATGCTGGCTCTGCGTCTGACAGAGGGGCTGAGCGGCGAGCGATTCGCCGAGCGTTACGGCCATATGCTGCCCCGTGAATTCGATAAAAAAGCTGCTTTTTTCGCTTCAAAGGGTCTTATGACCGTCTGCGGCGAGCGTTACAGCCTCACTCCGCAGGGCTTTTTGCTCTCCAACAGCATAATTTTTGAATTAATAGACACATTAGAGGCGGAATAACTATTGAAAAAACTCCGCCTTTGATATATAATCCTATTTGTAAAGTATTTTCCGAAAGAAGGTTAATCATATGAAAAAGAAAAAGAGCACCTTTGCCCGTATCGCCATCCCCGCCGCTATAGCGGCTGCTGCGGCTGCCAACGCCGTCAGAGCGGCTCGTTTCGTGCCCGAGAAGAAGGAATACGGCACTCTCAGCCCCGAGAATGTTGACGCTGAGAGAGCGCAGAGAAACCTCTCCAAGGCAATCTCAATTCCCACCATCAGCTACCCCGAGAAGGAGAATGTGGATTTCACTCAGTTTGACAAATTCCACGAGTTCCTTGACGAGGCTTACCCTCTTATTCATAAGACCCTGACCAAGGAAGTTATTTGCGAAGCCAGCCTTATGTATTGCTGGAAGGGCACCAGAAGCGACCTTGACCCCATTGCTCTGCTTGCTCATCAGGACGTCGTCCCCATTTCGGAGGGCACCGAGGGCGATTGGGAGCATCCTCCCTTTGAGGGCTACAACGACGGCGAATTCATCTGGGGCAGAGGCGCTCTGGATATGAAGAATCACCTCATCGGCGTTATGGAAGCGGTCGAGACTCTGCTTGAGGAGGGCTTCACCCCCGAGAGAGACGTTTATCTGCTCTTCGGTCAGGATGAAGAGGTCGTTGCCTCGGGCGACAGCGGCGCAAGGCATATGATGGAGACCCTCAAGGAGAGAGGAATCCACCTTGACTGCATCATCGACGAGGGCGGCGCAATACTGCCTGTCAATATCAAGGGCATCCTTGAGAATAAAGATCTTGTCGGCGTCGGCATAGCAGAAAAGGGCTACACCGACCTTGAGATCAGCGTCAGCGCAAAGGGCGGCCATTCTTCACAGCCCCCGAAGCATTCGGCTCTCGGCGAGCTTGCCAATGTCATCAAGGATATCGAGAATCATCAGTTCAAGGCTGAGATGCTGCCGTTCGTTGAGCAGCTTTTCTCAGGACTCGGCAGGAACTGCTCCTACCCCGCAAGGCTCATTACCTGTAATATTCCTTATCTCAAGCCCCTTATCAAGGCCGTTATGACTCAGATACCGCCCGCCGCCTGCCTTGTCAGGACCACTACCGGAGTTACCATGGCTCAGGGCAGCCCCGCCGCAAACGTGCTGCCTCAGAAGGCGACCGTTACAGTCAACTTCAGGCAGATGCCCGGTACCACCGTGCAGGATGTTGTGGATCATATTCGCAAGGTTTGCCGCAATAAGGATATCGAGATAAATGTTGCCAAGGCTAAAGAGGCCTCCAAATTCTCGCCGACCGATTCGAGAGCTTTTAATATAATCAAAGAGCTCTGCATGCAGGAATCCGCTGACAACATCGTTGCGCCTTACCTCGTAATGGGCGGCACCGACGCCTGCAACTACGAGCCTATCTGCGAGAATATCTATCGCTACGCCCCCTATAAGGTCACCATCGGTCTGCTCAGATGCACCCACGGCACCAACGAAAGGATCCCCGTTGACGCTGTCGGCCCCGGCGTTGCGTTCTTCAAGAGATATATCAGACGCGCATCCGCCGAGAATTAAAAATTTAATTAAATATTGTAACCTTATAGTATTAAGCTCTCCGCTTCATGCGGGGAGCTTTTTTCATGCGTATATAAATTGAAGAGCTGAAAATTTTTTACGGCTTATTTATCCGCCGTGTATTATCGCCGCTGCGGGTCAAATTATTAGTGCCCCGCAAACGAGGGGCAAATTCAATGAGAACACGGAGGTGAAATATTGAAGCGTTTTTTTAAAACTCTGAGTGTTTTATTTTTTGCTTTGTGCGTCGGGATATTCTCAATGATAGCCTACGGCAGCGTTTACCTGCCGGACAGCGTCACGGCGGCGCACGCGGAGCAGGATATCGGCGGCATCTACTCGGTGAACGGCTCAGGGCAGGCGGAGTCGGCGGGCGCGCCCGCAGCGGGCGGCGCGGCATATAACTCCGAGATAAAAGCCCTGAAAATATTCCCGATCAAAAAGATAACGGTAGATAACGCCAAGCGAAGGTATGTTGCGATAGGCGGCGAAGTCTTCGGTATAAAGCTATATACAAAAGGCGCGATAGTCGTCAACGTCGATGCGGTAACGAGCAAATCGGGCAATTCCTCGCCCGGCACCCAGGCGGGTATCAGGACGGGGGATGTCATAACCCGAATCGGTTCGTCGCCTATCGATAATTCGCAGCAGCTCACCGAGGCGATAGAGCGCTCGCAGGGGGAGCCGCTTGACCTGACGATTGAAAGAAACGGCGAAAAAATCACCGTCAAGCTTCAACCTATCATGTCGGTCGACGGCAAATACAGAGCGGGCATCTGGGTCAGGGACAGCTCAGCCGGCATAGGCACCGTCACATTTTATGATGACGACGGAATGTATTTCGCGGGTCTCGGCCACGGAGTCTGCGATGTGGATACGGGCACGATAATGCCCCTCTCCGGCGGCGAAGCGGTCAGAGCAAAAGTAAACGGCTTCTATAAGAGCAGCGCAGGCAACCCCGGGGAGCTATGCGGCGTGTTCTCCGATGTCACCTTGGGCAGCCTTCGTGTTAATCAGGAGACGGGTGTTTACGGCGAGCTTGAGCGGCCGTGCGGCAAGCAGAAACTGCCGGTAGCGCTTGAATCCGAGGTGAAGCTCGGCAAGGCGCAGATAGTCGCCACCGTCGAGGAGGGTAAGACGGAATACTATGATATAGAGATAACCAAGATATATCCCTCCTCGGATTCAACCGTAAGGAATATGATAATCAAAGTGACCGACCCGGAGCTGCTCGAAAAAACGGGCGGCATTCTGAGGGGGATGAGCGGCAGCCCGATAATTCAGGATTCAATGCTCGTGGGCGCAGTGACCCATGTATTCGTCAATAACCCCGAGCAGGGCTACGCCATATTCGCGCAAAAGATGACAGAAACTCTGGAATCACTGGAAAGCGGAGAAATGCAGCTCGCGTCGTAAACCAAAGCAAAAAAGAGGACTGCCGCATTGGCGACAGTCCTCGATCCTTTTGATATTATGTTTTGAGTTTTATTTTGCGGCGTCCTTTGTGAGAGTCATCGAGCCGTTTGCGTCGGTGAGGGTGAGCGTGTCGCCGTCAAAGGCGTAGGTGTAGGTGAATGACTTCTGGAGCAGCGGCGTGTCGGTGGTGACGGTGAGGGCGGTGTCGGTGATGGTGTAGTTCATTGCGATGCCGACTCCGAGTTCCGTGGTCATAACTCCCGAGCCGTTCTCGTTAAAGGTGTATTCCACATTGGTGGATACGCCGAGGACAGTGACCTGACCCTTCCAGGTGCCGAGGATTGCCTTCTCCGGCTTCGGGGCGCAGGCGGAGAACGCGGTAAGGACTATGCAGAGGATAACGATGACGCTGAGTGCTTTTTTCATATTGTGACAGCTCCTTTCACAGCTTACATCAATATTATATTTTATGTCCGTATAAATGTCAAGAATACTCGCTCAAAAACGTCAGAAAGCAAAAAATGTCAAAAATTGCGAAAAATAATTGTCAATAAATGGTTGACAATTTTTACAATTTATGGTAATATTCAAGTGAACTAAAACATACGGAGGTAAAAATCATGAGGAAAATGTTGAAAGTTATGCTGACCGAGGACGGGAGCGAAACGCTCCACGAGCTTGCGGGCATCCTGCGCTCAAACAACTGCGAGGTATCCACCGTTATCAAGGACGGCACTCAGATAGTGGAGAAGCTCAAGAGCGGCGAGGTGCCCGACGTGCTGCTCATGGACGGCTTCATGTCACGCCTTGACGCGCTTGGGGTGCTGCGTGAGCTCGGTGCGATGAGGCTTGAGCGCCGCCCGATGGTTATGGTGCTTTCAAGCGCGGATAATCAGCGCTTCGAGGGCGAGGTGCTCAGGAGCGGGGCGGATTACTACTTCCTCAAGCCCTACAACCCCGCTATGTTAGCCGAGAGGATAGTGCAGTTCTCAAGCATCCACAACGCAAACGCCAACAGCAGCGGAGTGAAGGATCTCGAGGTGGTCGTGTCGCAGATAATGCACCAGATAGGCGTGCCCGCACATATCAGGGGCTATCAGTATCTGCGCGAGGCGATAATCCTCTCGGTCAAAAACGACGAGATGATAAGCTCGGTCACAAAGGTGCTTTATCCGACCGTCGCCAAAACTTTCAAAACCACGCCGTCACGAGTGGAGAGGGCAATACGCCACGCCATAGAGGTGGCGTGGGACAGAGGAGACGTTGACGTGCTCAGCTCATACTTCGGCTACACGATACAAAATGAGCGGGGCAAGCCGACCAACAGCGAGTTCATCGCCATGATTAGCGATAATCTCAAACTGCAAATGAAAACCGTGTGACGGCGCAAAAAAACGGGCTGCTGCATTACTGCAACAGCCCGTGATTTATTTTATCCCCATGATAAAATTTAATAATTTTCCTAATGCCGATCCCAACTTTGCAATATCGATTTCGATTCCGAACGGCTTTTTGAGAATTTTTTCGTTAACATCAAACGAGTAACTGTCAATGACAAATGTGTTGCTGCTATCGGATGAATATATGGTGACGATGAACTTCAGCGTATCATCTTTATAGTAGTGCTTCTTTATACAGCCATTTTGATTACAGTATTCTTCGACAGTATAAGCTTCACCGTCCGCTTTTTCCTCATAGCTCTTTACATAAGTATAGGATTCATGGAACTCGTCGGCAAAATTCCTGATATATTCTTGAATGCTCTCAGCCTTCAGCATGATTAAAGGATCAATGTCTTTAAGCGCAAAATATATAAACGGGAAGATCGGAGAATATATGTAACATGTATCGCCTAGCTTTGCTAATCTGACCGGAACGCGGTTCAATTTTGTTTCAACGACATAGTTTTTTCCTTTTACATAGACCTTTTCGCCTGAACAAGTGACGCCTTTAATTAACTCAAATTCACCGTTCGAGCAGGATATCTGCAATTCATCTGCGCTGCATAGCTTCTCGATCAAAGCGTCGGTCTTAGTCTGCGGGGCTTCTTCGGCGAATGCCGCCATTGAGAATGCGGATAATGCAATGATGAGTGCGAGCAAAATGCTGAGTGTTCTTTTCATTGTAACTCCTCCGTGTTTATTTATGCATTGATTGCGTATGTTATTATACTATACAACGAGAAAATTGTCAACAAAATAAATTTTCTTAAATTATTTTAAAGTGAGTAAAAAAACGGGTTGCTGCATTGCTGCAGCAGCCCGTGGCTCATATACAATTATGCTGCGATGGGCAGACCCTTGATGACGCCGAAAAGCTTGAGGAGCTTTGTGAGATCTATGCCGAAGGGAGCCTTGAATATGCGCGGGGCAACGGTAAACGAATAGTTGTCAATGGCAAATACCTGAGTGGTCTTGTCGGATTCGTTATAGACGCTGACGAGCTTGAGCATATCGCCCTTATAATAGAACTTGAAGTTAACGCTCTCACCGTCGGTGAGCTCCTCGACAAGATATGTCTCGTCGCCGATCTTTTCCTCATAGCTCTTAATATAGGGGAGCAGGGGCCTGACGGAGTCAACAGTCTGACGAATATTTGCCCACACGTCTATATTACCGACGATGCCGTCAGCGACTTTCGCATCAATTGAGAGGTAAGCGAAGGGAAGAAATGGGCAGTAGGCGTAGCAGGCGTCGCCGGTCTTAACTAATCTGACGGGAAGGAATTTCAGCTTGGTGTCAATTGCAAGATCCTTGCCCTTGGCATATAACGTCAGGGTCGTTATTGGCAGGTTGCCGGCAAGCTTTTTGTCCGGGGTGAAGGTCACCTGAAGCTCGGTTGCGGTGTAGAGCTTGTCAAACAGAGCTTCTGTCTTGCTCTTGGGTGCGTCAGCGGCGAATGCCGCCATTGAGAATGCGGATAATGCGATGATGAGTGCGAGCAAAAAGCTGAGCGTTCTTTTCATAGTAATTCCTCCATAATTATTAAGATGTGGTTTGCTTGTATTATTATTATACCATACAACCAAAAAAAGTCAATTAAATAAAGTCTCTAAAGCTATTCTAAAACGCGAAAAACGGGCTGCTGCATCGGCATATGTATTTATGCAATTATGCTGCGAGGGGCAGACTCTTGATGAAGCCGAAAAGCTTGAGGAGCTTTGTGAGATCTATGCCGGCGGGGGCCTTGAATACGGCAGCGTCAACGGTGAAGGAATAATCGTTGATGGTGGTCACCTGGGTGCTCTTGCCTGCGTCGTTATAGACGCTGATGAGCTTGAGCATATCGTCCTTATAATAGAACTTGGTGGTGACGTGCTCTCTGTCGTTGAATTCCTCGACAAGATAGGTCTCGTCGCCGATTTTCTCGTCATAGCTCTTCACATAGGCAAGCAGAAGTCTGGCGGAGTCAACGGTCTTATGCACATATTCCCATATGTCCTTGTTGCCGATGATGCCGTGGATGACCTTTGAGTCGATCGAGAGGTAGGCAAAGGGGAGCAGGGGGCTGTAGGCGTAGCAGGCGTCGCCGGTCTTGACGGCTCTGACGGGCAGGAAGCCCAGCTTCGTGTCAACGGCAATATCATTGCCCTTGGCGTATACGGTCATTGCCGACATGGGCAGGTCTGATGCGAACTTCTTGTCGGGGGTGAATGATACCTGAAGCTCGGTCGCGGTGTAGAGCTTGTCAAGCAGAGCCTCGGTCTTGGTCTTGGGTGCGTCAGCGGCGAATGCAGCCATTGAGAATGCGGATAATGCGATGATCAAGGCAAGTAAAATGCTGAGAACTTTTTTCATTAAAAATTCCTCCTTTTTATTTGTGTTGCCTTTATCCTAATTATAGTATTTCGGCTGCCGCATGTCAACTGTTAATTAATCATTATCGTCCAGCTTGAGGACCGCCATGAAGGCCTCCTGCGGCACCTCGACCGTGCCGAAGTGGCGCATACGCTTCTTGCCCTCCTTCTGCTTCTCAAGCAGCTTCTTCTTGCGGGTTATGTCGCCGCCGTAGCACTTGGCGAGCACGTCCTTACGCATCGCCTTAACGGTCTCGCGGGCGATTATCTTGCCGCCGATGCCTATCTGAATGGGTATCTCAAACATCTGACGGGGGATGTTGTCCTTGAGCCTCTCGGCTATCTTGCGGGCCTTTGAATACGCCTTGTCCGAGTGGATGATGAATGAGAGAGCGTCCACGATATCGCCGTTGAGCAGCACGTCGAGCTTGACAAGGTTTGATTTGCGGTAGTCGCAGATCTCGTAGTCAAACGAAGCGTAGCCCCTTGTGCGGGATTTGAGCGAATCAAAGAAGTCGTAGATTATCTCGTTCAGCGGCAGCTCATAGTGGATATCGACCCTGTCGGGGGTGATGTAATCCATATTCTTAAACACGCCGCGCCTGTCCTGACAGAGGTCCATGATGGCGCCGACATATTCGGCGGGGGAGTAGATGTGAGCGTCGGTGAACGGCTCCTCGCAGGAGGCTATCGTCGCGGGGTCGGGGTAATGGGTCGGGTTATCTATCTCGACGGTGGTGCCGTCCGTAAGATTGATTTTGTATATAACGCTGGGCACAGTTGTAACAAGGTCGAGATCGTATTCCCTCTCAAGGCGCTCCTGGATTATCTCAAGGTGGAGCAGGCCGAGGAAGCCGCAGCGGAAGCCGAAGCCCAGAGCGCCGGAGGTCTCCGGCTCATAGCTGAGGGCGGCGTCGTTGAGCTGCAATTTCTCGAGCGCGTCACGCAGATTCTCATAATCCGCGCCGTCGGCGGGGTAAATGCCGCAGAATACCATCGGATTCACCTTGCGGTAGCCGGGCAGCGGCTCCGAGGCGGGGTTCTCGACCGTCGTTACCGTGTCGCCCACGCGTGCGTCGCCGACCGTCTTTATTGAGGCGGTGATGTAGCCGACCTCGCCCGCGGTCAGCTCGGCGCAGGGCTCAGGCTCGGTCGCTCTCATGTAGCCCGTCTCGACAACGGTGAATTCCGCGCCCGTCGCCATCATTCTGAGGGTGTCGCCGGGCTTTATCTTGCCCTCCTTGACCCTGACATAGACGATAACGCCCTTGTAGCTGTCATAGACCGAGTCGAATATCAGCGCGCGGCAGGGGAGAGAGTCGTCCGCCTTGGGGGCGGGGATATCTTTAACTATCCGCTCAAGCACCTGCTCGACATTCTGACCCGTTTTTGCCGATATCCTCGGCGCCTCGGAGCAGTCGAGGCCTATAACGTCCTCCACCTCGGCGGCGACTCTGTCGGGGTCGGCCGAGGGAAGGTCTATTTTATTGATAACGGGCACTATCTCAAGGTCGTGGTCGAGGGCGAGGTAGGTGTTCGCAAGGGTCTGAGCCTCAACGCCCTGAGAGGCGTCGATTATCAGCACCGCGCCCTCGCAGGCGGCAAGCGAGCGGGAGACCTCGTAGTTGAAGTCAACGTGACCCGGGGTGTCGATGAGGTTGAGCACATATTCTTCGCCGTCATCGGCGGTGTAGTTGAGCTTCACGGCGTGCGCCTTGATGGTGATGCCTCTTTCACGCTCAAGATCCATTTTATCGAGCAGCTGCGCCGTCATATCACGCAGAGCGACGGATTTCGTCTTCTCCAGCAGGCGGTCGGCGAGGGTCGATTTGCCGTGATCGATATGAGCGATTATGCAAAAATTCCTTATCTTATCTTTTGAAACTGCCAATGTCAATTCTCCTTTGAGACTCAGTTTGCGAATTCCTCGATCTTGCGCTCAACGGCGCTCTTGCCTATCCACATATCTTCCCAATTGTGGCCTGCGATGCGTTCGATCCGCTTCTTGTCGCTGTCGGATATCGTGCAGGTGCCGCTCTCGTGCTTCTGCTCGATGACCTGCCTTATCACCTCGTGATCGTGCTTGTTCATCTTATAGAGGACTATGAGCAGCATGGATATCAGCGAGCAGACGGCGGGGACCCAGCTGACGAACAGGCGTATGCCGAATATCGTCTTGGCGCTCTGGTCGATGAAATCGGGCTTCTGCGGGTCGTAGCCGAAGGCGCTGAAGATGAAGCCGAGGAAGCCGGTGATGAAGCTGTTTATCGTCTTGTTGACGAAGGAACTGAAGGTGGAGATGACGCCCTCACGGCGGCGGCCGGTTATCAGCTCGTCAACGTCGGTCACGTCGGGCTGGATATTGGTGATAACGAAGCCGGGGCCCGAGAAGCCGAAGTTATAGAGCATCGACGCAAGATAAATGAATATCGTCGGGGTGGAGGGCGTGACGAAGCCGTTTATCAGCAGACCCGCTATCATGAACGGGCAGAGGAAAAGGCCGCACACGCGCTTGTCGATATAGCGAACGAGCAGATAGTTTACGGGCGAGCCGGAGAATTCCGAGATACCTGCAACGACATTCAGCACGTTGAAGCGGTTGTATCTGTCCGCTATGCTTCTGATATAGAACTGATCGGCATATGAATAAAAGTTCTTGGCGAAGCCGTTGAAAAGGTTTATGAAGAAATACTGACGGAAAGCCTTGTTGCGGAAGACCTGAACGTATTCGTCAAAGAGATATCTCCAGTCCATCGGCTTATTCTTCATGTTAAGAGAGCTTGGCTCCTTGGTGGAGAAGAAGCAGACTATCGGCGACCAGAGGAACCAGACCGCGAGCACGAGGCCGCAGAACATATATTTGCTCCTGTCGGCGGGGGAGGGGTTATTCATGTCGAGGCCGCCGAGCATCAGACCCATGAATACGAACGAAAGTGATTGGCCGATGGAGTTGAAGGCGTATTCGACTATCTTGAACTGGGTGCGCTCAAAGTATTTCGGCGCGACGGTCGGCAGCATGGCAGTGTGAGGGATGCTCATCATCGTGAAGCCGGTGCTGTAGAGGAAGGCGGTGAGCAGATAATAGGCAAAGAGGGCGCTTGTGTTGCCCGTGCCCGATATGCCGAAGGACGACCACTTCATTATGTAAGCGATGAAAAATATCGGGGCGCCCATGATAAAATACCTGCGGTGGCGGCCGAATCTGGATTTGGTTCTGTCGGTTATAACGCCCATTGCAACGTCGCTGAAGGCGTCGATAATGCCGTTTATCATGCTTATCGTGCCCGTCACCTTGGTGCTCATGCCCTCAACGAAATTCAGGAACTGCTGGTGATAGAGGTTTATCGGGTATCCGGCGCCGCCGAGAGTTATGTTGGCGCAGTTGAAGCCGACCATCGGGCGGATATATTCCCATGTATTGCCCTCAATGCCGACTATGTCCTTGATCTTATTTCCTACTTTACCTTCACGGCTCAAGAAACACACCACTTTTCATTTATTATAATATCTTATAATACCAAAGAATAGCGGCGAGGTCAAGAATTTTATTAAAAAGCGCCGAGCTTTGACAGGCTCGGCGCGGCTCTCAGCCGAAAAGTTTCGCTGCGGCGTTGACCGCCGTGCAGAGTATTGCCCCCGCGGCCGTCGGCAGAGCGGCGGCGATGAGGGTGTATTTAAGGCTGTGAGTTTCTTTTTTAATTGTCAGCAGCGTTGTCGAGCACGGCCAGTGCATGAGGGCGAAAACCATTACGCACACCGCCGTCGTTGCCGTCCAGCCGTTTGCGGTCAGCAGCCCGTGCAGCGCCTGCGCCCCGCCGACCTCGGGCAGCGAGCCGAGGGCGGAGTAAGCCATTATCATTATCGGCAGCACTATTTCGTTGGCGGGGAAGCCGAGAATAAAGGCGGTGAGTATCACGCCGTCAAGCCCCATTACCCGCCCTATAGGGTCGAGAAATTCGGCAAAGTGCGCCAGCAGCGAAGCCCCGCCGACATTGATGTTTGCCGCCGCCCAGATGACCAGCCCCGCGGGTGCGGCGACGGCGGCTGCCCTGCCGAGCACAAAGAGGGTGCGGTCGAGCACGGAGCGGATTATCACCTTGCCGACCTGCGGCGCACGATACGGCGGCAGCTCGAGCGTGAATGCCGAGGCCGAGCCGCGAAGCAGGGTTGCCGAGAGCAGCTTTGTGGCGGCGAAGGTCATCAGCACCCCGATCACCACGGAGGCGGTCACGGCGAGTGAGCCGAGCAGCGTTGAAGCCGTCCCCGTGCCGATGAAGAATGCGCCCGCGAGGGCTATAAGCGTCGGGAATCTGCCGTTGCAGGGAACGAAATTGTTTGTCAGCACGGCGAGGATGCGTTCGCGCGGAGAGTCGATTATCCTGCCGCCCGTCACGCCTACGGCGTTGCAGCCGAAGCCCATGCACATTGTCAGCGCCTGTTTGCCGCAAGCGTTGCAGGCGGCAAAGGGGCGGTCAAGGTTATAGGCTATCCTCGGCAGCACGCCCAGATCCTCAAGCAGGGTAAAAAGCGGGAAGAATATCGCCATCGGCGGCAGCATCACCGACACCACCCACGCCAGCACTCGGTATGCCCCGAGCACGAGGCAGCCGTGCAGCCATTCGGGAGCGTTCAGGCGAATAAACAGCGCCGTCAGTTTATCTTGAAAGCCGAAAAGCAGCTCGGAGAGCAGGGCGGAGGGGTAGTTTGCGGCGCTGACGGTGAGCCAGAGCACGAGAGCGAGCATCAGCAGCATGGCGGGGTAGGCGGTCAGCCTGCCGGTGAGGAGCTTATCGAGGCGGCGGTCGAATTCCGAATGGTTTTTCGACCTTTTAACCGCTCCCATACAGATATCGTGCGCCGTAGCAACCGTGCCCTCGGCTATCATGTCGCCGAGCTCGTCACCCGTGAGGTCGCGCAGCCCGGGCAGAGCCTTTGCCCTCGCCAGAGCGAGCCGCAGCTCGGGGTCGTCAAAAAATTCGTTGCCGAGCGACTTGCTAAGCCCGTCTTTCAGCGCGGTGTCGCAGTCAAGCAGGCGCACTGCGAGCCACCTTGCGTTGAACCTGCTCTGTTTTGTCGTGACGATAGGCTCTATGAGCGAAATTGCCTGCTCGACAGGCTCGGGATATCTTATGTTTACGGGTGAGAATTCATATTTATCGAGATTTGCCAATACTTTTTTCAGCGGCTCTGCTCCTCGGTGCTTTCGGGCGGTAACGCCGACGACGGGCAGCCCCAGCCGACGGGAAATAATATCCAAATCGAGCGAAACTCCGTTGCGCCGCGCTTCGTCCATGAGGTTCACGCATACTACGGTTTTGGGGCATATTTCAGCCGCCTGCATCACAAGAGCCATGCTTCTTTCAATTCGTTCCGCGTCGCAGACGACCGTCACGGCGTACGGAGAAGAAAAGCAGAGCATATCACGGGCGGCCTCCTCCTCGGCGGAGTGCGGGGTCAGCGAATATGTTCCGGGCAGGTCGGCGACGGTGTATTCAGCGCCGCCGAGCTTAACGCCGCCGTAAGCGTTTTCGACGGTCTTGCCCGACCAGTTGCCAGTGTGCTGTCTCAGCCCCGTCAGGCTGTTGAATACCGTGCTCTTGCCCACATTCGGGTTGCCCGCAAGAGCAATAACGGGGCGGGTGTTATCCGTTTTCACCGTTATCACCCTGCCGAATAACGCTAATCGCCGAGCAGTCACGGCGGCGCAGGGCTATGACCGCACCGTCGATGAGATAAGCCCTCGGGTCGCCGAGCGGGCTTTCGCCTATGCAGACCGTCTCCGCACCGCGCGCCAGCCCGATATCCGTCAGCCTGCGGCGTATGCCGCTCTCACCGAGGTAGGCGACCGTGACCGCTTCACCGACGGGGATTCTATCTAAAGTCAGATCTGATTTCATACCATTCCTCCTTGGAATTCTCCATTTACAGCTTATTCCGCGAGGAAGAAACGGTGAAAAAAAGAGAGGCAGCTTCCCCGCCTCCTAATAAGAAAACATAAGAAAGTCAGTAAAATCAATGTTTTCAAAGGCAGGGAACACGGTACGAAGTCAAAAAATCTCATACTGACAGGCACGAAGGGCGCTGATTTTCACATCAGCGCCCTTTTCCTGTCCCCACGCCATAGGCAGCCGCCCTATGGCGTTTTTTCATATCCGTACCTATACCCACCCGAAAAATGTATCAATTAGGGTGCGAAAACCTCTGTTTTTTCCTCTCAGAGCGCCGCTTGAAAGGCGGCGTGGGTGTTTTCCCATGGGAAGCGTCCGGGAGGCAGGACAGGGGCTTTTTTGTGCCAAAATCAACACTTTTCAAAACCAGAGAAAGGAGGCGCCGGATATGGCAGTTTTCCGCATCGAAAAGACCAGAGATTACACGGTCATGTCCAACTACCACCTGCGGGACAGGTCGCTGTCCCTGAAAGCGAAGGGGCTGCTGTCCCTCATGCTGTCGCTGCCGGAGGACTGGGACTACACCATGAAGGGGCTTGCCCGCATCTGCAAGGACGGCATCGACAGCATCAGCGGCGGGATCCGGGAGCTGGAGACACACGGCTATCTCGTCCGGGCGCGCGTCCGCAACGAGAACGGGCAGCTTGGCTCCATCGAGTACACCATTTTGGAGCGGCCGAAGGAGCCGGCACAGACGCCCGCGCCTATCCGGGAAAAACCTATACGGGAAAATCCAATACAGGTAAAGCCAATGTTGGATGCCCCAATTCAGGAGAACCCCGCCCAATTAAATACTAAAGAACAAAATAAAGAATTATCAATTACGCAAGGATCAAGTCCTATCCCATCAAGTCCCCCTACCCCCAGAGAAAAAAGCAGGATCGGACAGGACAGGATGCGGGAGCGCGAGAGCTACCGGGAGATCATTTTGGAGAATATCGACTACGATATCCTCACCCAGGATGAAAAGCTGGACAGGGACCGTCTGGACGAGCTGGTGGAGCTCATGGTGGATACCGTCTGTTCTAACCGGGAGATGATCCGTATCGCCGGGGACGACTACCCCGCCGAGGTGGTGAAGTCCCGGTTCTTGAAGATCGACAGCTCCCACATCGAGTATGTGCTGGAACGGATGCGGGAGAACACCACCTATGTCCGCAATATCAAGAAATATCTGCTGGCCGCGCTGTATAACGCGCCGGTCACGATGGACAGCTACTACACATCCCTTGTCAGCCATGACCTGTACGGCAGCGGAGATCGGAGGTGAGCGCCTTGCAGGAAGAAATCACGCAGAAAACCCTTGCGCTTTGTGTGCAGACCGGTAAAATGACCGCCCAGCTTTTGCAGCAGGCCATGAAGAAGGTGCTGGCGGATATGGAAAAGCACAAGAATGATCCCCAGCTCCGGCACGGAAAGCAGACCATCCGGCAGCTTATGAAGCATGGAGCCGGCGTGTCCAATATCGAGATCACGGACCAGAATATCAAGGCGTTCTCCGCCACGGCGAAGAAGTACGGCATCGACTTTGCCCTGAAAAAAGATACCACCGGGGAGATCCCCCGCTACCTGGTGTTCTTTAAGGGCAGGGACGCCGACGCGGTGACGGCGGCCTTCCGCGAGTTCTCCGCAAAGAATCTGGCGAAGGAGAAAAAGCCATCCATCCGTAAACGGCTGACCAAGGCCAGGGAGCAGGCGAAGCGGCAGGAGCTGGAGCGGGGCGAGAAGATCAAAAACAGGGACCGGGGGCTGGAACGATGACGGGAAAGCTGAAAAAGATCCTGCTGCCGAACTTTCCGTATCTGCTGTTTGCCTGGCTCTTTGATAAGCTCTGTCAGGCGGTCCGGCTCTCACCGGGGGCGGACGCCTCGGAAAAGCTGCTTCGTATCGCCCAGGGCTTCACCGAGGCCTTTGCCTCCCTCTGGCTCAGCCTGCATCCTCTGGACCTGCTGCTGGGCGTGGCCGGGGCGGCGCTTGTCCGGCTGGCGGTGTACCTGAAAGCGAAAAACGCGAAGAAATATCGCCGTGGCGTTGAGTACGGCAGCGCGAGATGGGGCCGGCCGGAGGATATCGCGCCCTACATAGACCCTGTTCCCGATTGGAACATCCCTCTGACCCGGACGGAAAGCCTCACCATGACCAGCCGCCCGAAGGATCCGAAAACGGCGAGAAATAAAAATATCCTGGTCATCGGCGGCTCCGGCAGCGGCAAGACAAGGTTCTTTGTCAAGCCGTCCCTGCTCCAAATGCACAGCTCCTATGTGGTCACCGATCCCAAAGGGCAGCTCCTTCGGGAGACGGGAAAACTCCTGGCGCACGGCGGGCCGAAGCGGGACGAGAACGGAAAGCCGGTGCGGGATAAGCGCGGCAAGGTCGTCTATGAGCCATACCGCATCAAGGTCCTGAACACCATCAACTTTTCCAAAAGCATGAAATATAATCCGCTGGCCTATGTGCGCTCCGAGAAGGATATCCTCAAGCTGGTCAATGTCATCATCGCCAACACGAAGGGCGACGGCGAAAAATCCTCCGAAGATTTTTGGATCAAGGCCGAGCGCCTTTTATACTGCGCCCTGATCGGCTACATCTGGTATGAGGCGGAGCCGGAGGAAAAAAACTTCATCACCCTGCTGGAGCTCATCAACGCCTGCGAGGCCAGAGAGGACGACGAGACCTATAAAAGCCCCGTGGATATCCTCTTTGACGAGCTGGCGCAGGCGCAGCCGGAGCACTTCGCCGTCAAGCAATATGTCAAGTTCAAAATGGCGGCCGGCAAGACACTCAAAAGTATTTTGGTGAGCTGCGGCGCCCGCCTGTCCCCCTTTGATATCAAGGAGCTGCGGGACATTATGACGGAGGATGAATTGGAGCTTGACACGATGGGCGACCGGAAAACGGCGCTGTTCCTCATTATGAGCGATACCGATACCACCTTCAATTTCGTCATCGCCATGCTGCAAAGCCAGCTTTTCAACCTGCTCTGCGACAAGGCAGACGATCTCTATAACGGGCGGCTGCCTGTTCATGTGCGGTGCCTTCTGGACGAATTTGCCAACATCGGCCAGATACCCAACTTTGACAAGCTGATCGCCACCATCCGAAGCCGTGAGATATCGGCTTCTATTATTTTGCAGTCGCAAAGCCAGTTAAAGACCATCTACAAGGACGCCGCGGATACCATTGTCGGCAACTGCGACGTCACCTTGTTTTTGGGAGGCAAGGAGAAGTCAACGCTGAAAGAGATCTCGGAGCTGCTGGGCAAGGAAACCATCGACAGCCTGAGCCAGTCCGAAAACCGCGGCGCCCAGACCTCTCACGGCCTCAGCTATCAGAAATTGGGAAAGGAGTTGATGACCCAGGACGAGATCGCGGTCATGGACGGCGGCAAGTGTATCTTGCAGCTTCGGGGCGTGCGCCCGTTTTTCAGCGACAAGTACGACCTGACGAAGCACCCCCGCTACAAATACCTGTCCGACGCCGACAAGAAGAACGTCTTTGACGTAGAACGGTACATGAAGCGCAGACCGGCCATCGTGAAGCCGGACGAGCCTTTCGATATGTACGAATTGAGCGCAAAAGAACTGACAGACGAACCCGACAACAATTCTACAAAACGAAAGGAAACATGATTTATGGAGTTCTTCAACAGTGCCATCGACGTATTGCAGACTCTCGTGATCGCCCTGGGCGGCGGCCTTTGCGTGTGGGGCGGCATCAACCTTCTGGAAGGCTACGGCCAGGATAACCCCGCGGCAAATGCTCATGTACGGTAGAGAAGCACAAGACATGGATAGCCAGCCCTGCCACTATTCCGAAGTCAGGGGAACGCAATAGAAAAATTCATAGCTGTATGCTATACTTAATTAGCATTTGAACATATCAAGCTGACACAGCAATCTCTTTGCTTGCCGTTAATGTGCGTCTACCAACAGTCCGCAGAAAGCAAGAGTAGCGTAAAGGTATAAAAATTTCAAACTTCTTTGTAACGAAATTCCGATTTCTCCGTCTAACCTATGAAGCTGAAGGAGGTGATGACAAGTATGGACTATGAAAAGCTCTATAAAGCCTACTATTTACAGGTATACTC
>CDZG01014682.1_pt1 | contig 57870 bp, 49 predicted proteins | sample 557741 | NCBI WGS metagenome assembly CDZG01 (sample SAMEA3182086, study PRJEB8094) | gut metagenome | biome: human; feature: gut; material: Stool; isolation source: human stools | place: Canada | collected 2013-01-21
GTCCTTAGTACGAGAGGACCGGGATGGACGTACCTCTGGTGCACCAGTTGTTCTGCCAAGGGCATAGCTGGGTAGCTAAGTACGGACGAGATAAACGCTGAAAGCATCTAAGCGTGAAACTCTCCCTAAGATGAGATCTCTCATCCTTTATGGAGTAAGGGCCCAGAAAGACGATCTGGTTGATAGGCCGGAGGTGGAAGTGCAGTAATGTATGCAGCTGACCGGTACTAATAGCCCGAGGGCTTGACCTACAATTTGTGCAGGCAATCTAAGCCTTCTCCAGCGCATGAAATACATTGTTCGGTTTTCAGGGTGCAAGCAATTGCACATGAGTCGGCATGACGGAACACTGCTGTGCTGACAAGTTGGTGCTGATTAGGGCGAGGGTCCACCCGTTCCCATCCCGAACACGGAAGTTAAGCTCGCTTCTGCCCACAATACTTGGCTGGAGACGGCCCGGGAAGATAGGTAGCGCCAACACAAAGCCCCTATGACGAAAGTCATGGGGGTTTTGCTTTTGCTCAACATAGTTCGGGATGCCTTCGGCACCATCCCGTGACAGGTCAGTTAAGCTCGCTTCTGCCAATACTTGGCGGGCCGATGCGCCTGGGAAGACTGGCAGCACCAACGTAGAAGCCAACGACGCAAGCCGTGGGCATTCGTTATATCCAATAATCATCAATTTATACGGCGAGGTGAAGATAAGATGAGGAAGAGGCTCTTGCTGCTTTTCGTGGTAATGCTGCTGTTTTTCGCCATGCTGGGCCACAATGTTACGTTAATTCTCTCAGATAAACTCAGCGAGATAAGCACCGTCGAGATGTCCGCTGCGGTCGCTGGCGTTTCGCCAAATACAGAGGGTGATTATATGATTTCGTTGAAGGAGCCTGATGGGCAGCTGTGCATTCCGGCCGCAATCGCACGGAATATGGATGTGGCTGAAATCGCGGCTTTACAACCGGGAACAAGGCTCTCATTTCGCATCCCCATTTCTCAGATAGATTATTTTCCTGAAACGCAGGCCGGGACGATTGTGGCGCTGAAAACGGATCATGAACTTCTGTCCATCGAGGATTATAACAGGAGCATGCATGAAGAAGTGAAGCTGGCAAGAGTTGTTGGGGCAGGCGTGCAGATCATCCTTTTGGCATTATTGATCTATTTGATACGTCGAGATCAGAGGATGCTGGGGGCGCTGCTGAAACGGATATTCGGAAGATAAAAATCTGCCGTCGGTATGTTTTTTAGTCGTTAGGGCGGACAGAGTCGTCCGCCCCTACAGACCGTTTATCGTACCTGTTCCGTAGGGCGGGGTCAACGTGCCCCGCCCTACACATCTCTATGCTATCATTTTGAACGGGAGGGGCTATGCCCCTCCCGTTGGTATCATGATGTTTTCCCCTGAGCAGTGGGTAGGTCGCATAACCCATCCGGCGTAATCACACATCTTCTCCATTCCGCAGCGTGTCCCGTACCCGCATGAGGGCGCGGCCCAGAATGCTCTCCCCCTGCCACTGGGCGGGATCCTGACAGCGGGGATCGTCCAGCTGCAGGCCGATGCCCCAGATGCGGTCATTGGGGGAGCACTCCGCGATAAGGGCATCGCCCGTGACCAGCAGCTGGTGTTTCAGGCCGCTGTTCTGGCCAAATTTTGCCAGCAGTCCCTGATAAATCACCTCCTGCCGCACGGCTGCCCACTTGGCGTCATCGTAGGGCGTGATGGCCCGGCCCAGCAACTTCACCGTCTTGGGATCGGGGTTTTCCATTACCTTGGCGGCAGTGGCCGTGTCGCCGCAGCACAGGGCCTTCTGGTGCATGAGATACTGCTCCGCGTTGAGGTACGTCACGCCGTCCACGGTGAACACCGCCGGATACCAGTTGCTGAACCAGCCGTTGGGGCCGTACTCGTGGAAAAAGCCCACCACATTTTCCGTTGCGGGCATTTCCTTGCCCGTGACGGCGAATTCTTCGTACAGCTCGTAGGTGCACTGGTCGGGGGCGGACAGCGTTACGTCCAGCGCCGCGTCGGGGTGGGCCTTGCGCCACCGCTCCACCGCCACCAGCGCCACCGGAACGGCAAATTGGGGCGGCCAGCCGCCCCACGCGCCCAGCGTGGGAATGGTAACGCTGCCGCATCCGCTGGACAGGGCAGCGTCCAGCGCCGTCTCGTAGCAGCCCTCCAGCGCCGCCGTGTCGTGGGGCCGCCCGTCATAGACCGGCGGCGTGAGGGACAGCGTCGCCGTGCCGTCCTGTGCCGTCATACGGCACAGACACCCCGCGCCCTCCGCGCTGTCCAACAGAAATGAAAGCTTCATACTGGTTGCCTCCCCGTTATTTTCCTCATCCTACCACAATGCGGAAAAAATAGCAACGCCCCAACTTTGCCGGGTGGTCGTAAAGCAGTGAATGGAGCGTATCAATACCGATACGCTCCATTTCTCATGTCAACATACTATGTAACAGGGGGTAGGCACCTGGCTCTCCCGTTGGGAGAGCTGTCACCGCAGGTGACTGAGAGGGGATCCAAGATGGTGCGGTGCAAACCAAGATAGATGCTACGGCGGCATAGCCGCCGAGATCGGAACTAAAAGATGGTGCGGTGCAAACCAAGATGGATGCTACAGCGGCATAGCCGCTGAGATCGACACTAAAAATATGCCACTGGCATATTTTCTTAACGTGTCGACACCGGCATGTTTTCTTAACGTGTCGACCCTCTCCGCCCTCTCCGCCCTCGCTGCGCTCGGCCACCTCCCCCAAGGGGAGAGGCAAGGGATACTGCTCAAACGGTACACCAAGCAGTTATCCCGCTGTGCCTGTTCACGGTTTCGTACAGCGCACTCGTTTTCGATGGAATTAAGGTTGTTATTCGCCGTGTCCGGCCCGGAGCTTCTTCAGCAGGCCGATCCAGTCCACCTCCATCACCAGCAAGCTCAGCAGCATCAGCGCCGCGCCCACGTAGCCGCGGGGCAGCAGCTTTTCATCGGCGAAGAAGTAGGCCACGATGCCGGAAAACACCGGCTCCAGCGTGAAGATCACGCCCACGTGGTTGGCGGTGGTGTACTGCTGGGCCACCGACTGGATCACGAAGGCGACACCGGAGCAGAACAGCCCCAGAAAGATGGCCGCGCCCCAGACGCCGGGGGATTGGGGCAGCCTGGGCTGCTCCACCAGCGCCGACACCAGCAGCATCAGCACGCCCGCCACACCCAGCTGGCATACGCCCAGTGTAACGGCGTCCACGTCGGGACGGGCCACCGCACGCTCCGTCACAAGCATGTCGGCGGCGTAGCACACGGCGCACACAAGGCAGATCAGGTCGCCGCTGGCGGGGTGGAACTGGTCGTTCAGCGTCAGCAGCGCAAGACCCACGGTGCACATCACCAGCGCCACCGCCAGCTTTTTGCCGGGCTTGCGGCGGTTCACCGCGAAGTCCAGCAGCGGCGTGAACACCACCGGCAGGGCGCAGATGAACCCGGCGTTGGAGATGGAGGTGTAGGCTACGCCGTAGGTGGCGCCGGCGTACACGCCCACCAGCAGGGCGCCGATGATCACGCTGTATTTCAGCGTGGCGCGGCTGGCGTTCCGCAATTTCTTCCAAAAAATGGGGCCCAACACCAGAAATGCCAGCAAAAACCGGAAGGCGTTCAGGTTCATGGGCTGCAGCTCCGCCAGGCACAGATTCACCAGATAGTAGGACACACCCCAGAACAGCGTCACCAGCACCAGCGCCAGATCGGCTTTGCGTTGATTTGACAAGCAAAACGCCTCCCTTCACAGTCTCTAAATAAACAGTATACCACGATTTTCGACGGAAGGCAATCATTTCCACAGGTGGAGATAGCCGCCGTCGTGGAGCTGCTTGACCAGCAGCAGGAGGATCGGCCCGAAGATCATCCCCGCCACACCCATGGCGCAGAAGCCCACGTACATGGCCATCAGCGCCGGGAGGGGCGGCAGCCCCGCGCTTTTCGCCATCAGCTTCGGCTCCATGATGCTGCGCACCAGCCAGATCACCAGATACAGCGCCGTCAGGGCGATGCCCTTGGGGAAGTTGCCCTCCAGACAGCACAGCACTGCCCACGGCAGCAGCACCGTTCCCGTGCCGAACACCGGCAGGGCGTCGATGAAGGCGATGACCACCGCCAGCAGCAGAGCGTAGGGCTGGCGGATCAGCAGCAGGCCCGCCAGCAGCTGGAAGAAGGTAATGACGATCAGCACGCACTGTGCCCGGAGCCACCGGCCGATGGTGACCCGCAGGCTGGCCTTGATGGCGGCGGCGGTCTGCCGCCGCTGGGGTGACAGCTGCCGCCGCAGAAAGGCCATCAGCTGGGGATAGGCGGCAGCGGTAAAAAACAGCGCCAGCGCCGTGGTGGCGCAGAACAGCATCACCTGGGGCAGCGCGCCCACCAGACCCGTCAGCATCCGCAGCAGAGCGGAGGACAGGCTGCCCAGCGCCTCGGAGGCCGTTTGCTCCAGCCGCTCCAGCAGCTGCGTCACCCACTGCTGCAAGCCCTCCGGACACCCGGCGCAGAAGCTGCGCAGGCGGGCGGTGATGCGGTCGGCCAGCACCGGCAGCGCCGACAGCAGCTCCGGCAGGCGCTCCATCAGGTCGGTGGCTTGCCGGATCACCTGTCCCACCAGCACCGCGCCCAGCGCGATCACCAGCGCCAGCAGCGCCAGCGTCAGCACCGCCGCCAGAAAGCCCCGCTTCAGCCGCAGCTTTCGCCGTGCCAGCGTGATGGCCGGCTCCATCAGCGCCGCAAAGCCCAGCGCCAGCAAAAACGGCAGCAGCCACACCAGCGCGTAGCGTAGGATCAGCCACCCCACGGCCAATACCGCCGCCAGATAGGCTGTCTTGATGAGAAATGCTTTTTCACGCTGGTACAAATCATCACCTGTCTCTCAACTTTTTCTTGTAAAAACGGCTGGGATATGCTACCATGGGGAATACAGGAACTGTTGTGTCCCCAGGGGGATATCACCATGGGAGGAACAAACTATGGAGAAGAAAAAATACTTTATCGTATCGGCTGACGCGCTGCCCGAGGTGTTTGTGAAGGTGGCCGAGGCAAAACGCATGCTGCAGGTGGGCGAGGCGTCCACGGTGGGACAGGCGGCGGCCATGGTGGGCATCAGCCGCAGCGCCTTCTATAAGTACAAGGACGCGGTGCAGCCCTTCCAGAACATGAAGGCGGGCCACATCATCACGCTGTACGCACTGCTGCGGGACAACCCCGGCGTGCTGTCCAACTATCTGACTATTTTTGCCGACTCCGGCGCCAATATCCTGACCATTAACCAGACCATCCCCACCAACGGCTGCGCCGGTGTTACCGTCAGTGCCGAGACCAGCGACATGACCGAGCCCATGGACGAGATGATCTCCCATCTGGCGGCGGCCGAGGGCGTGCTGCGGTTCGAGATCATGGCGGGCTGATTGGTAGGCCATAAACTATACTATAGACAGAAAACGTGAAAAATATGAGCACCCCCGCTTGATTTCAAGCGGGGGTGCTTTTGTGGGGCGCGATGTACGCATCGGGTACGTTAAACGGCTGTAGGGGCGGATGACCCTGTCCGCCCTAACGATAACCGTAGCATTTCCGACAGGGCCGATACCCCAAGGGCACTTGTTCCGCTTCGCTCCACTGCGCTCGTCGTCGGCTCCTACAACGTATCTGCGGTATGTTTTGCCCTCGGATGCGTAGGGGCGGGGATCTACCCCGCCCGCCGTTTATCGATGGTATTCCCGTACATCGCACGGGCGGATGTGGTGGGCATCTGCCCCTACGAAACGGTCGCCGATAGCGCTCTGTAGGGCGGCATGACCACATGCCGCCGCCGATGCTGCATCGGGTTCCTTGCGGCGGGCCACATGGGGCCCGCCCTACAGATGCTTTCCGATAGCGCTTTTTTCAGCCGACGCGCAACCGGCGGCAAAAAACGGCAAGTAGACAGACAAGAGCGACTTCAGGAGGTGCGGCGGCTCGATGGTTCGCGGGTCATTCGGCCTTTACAAACGATCCCTGTACCGCCTGTATGCGCGATAGAAAATTTCTGCGATGCTGTTGACAAATGTAAACTGATGTGCTACATTGTGATTACAGACGTAAACAGCGGGAGGTGAGACTATGGAGGACAGCGCCATCGTGACGTTGTACTGGCAGCGGTCGGAGCAGGCCATCGCCGAGAGCGACACGAAATACGGCCCCTACTGCGGGCATATCGCCTACGGCCTGCTGCAAAACAGCGAGGATGCCCAGGAGTGCGTGTCAGACACATGGCTGGCGGCGTGGAACGCCATGCCGCCCCACCGTCCCGCGGTGCTGCGGCTGTTTCTGGGCAAGCTGACCCGGCGGCTATCCTTGCAGCGGCTGCGCCGTCAGGGACGGCTGAAGCGGGGTGGCGGCGAGGCGGCGCTGGCGCTGGAGGAGCTGGGCGACTGCGTTCCGCTGGGCGGCGACGCCCAGCAGGCGCTGGAGGGCCGGGAGCTGACGCGACTTTTGAACCGCTTTCTGTCCGGCCTGCCTGCCGCCCAGCGGCAGGTGTTTCTGGCTCGGTACTGGTACGGCGCGGCGGTGAAGGACATCGCCCGCCAGTTCGGCTATTCCGAGAGTAAGGTAAAGTCCATGCTGTACCGGACGCGGGAAAAGCTGCGGCTGACGCTGGAAAAGGAGGGGTATTGATGGATGCTTACGCACTGTTCGACGCCCTGACCGACGTGCGGGACGGCTTTCTGGAGGAGACGGAGCGGCGGCTGCACGGCGAGAAGCGGCGGCGCGTGGGAGTGTATCTGCTGGCCGCCGTGCTGATCGTGCTGCTGTGCTTTTCCTCGGCGGTGGCGCTGGACGCGGACTTCCGCCAGCGGGTGCTGTCGCTGTTCCAGGTGGCGGAGGTCGTGCCCACGCAGACCAGTCAGGCTGTTACGCTGGCCGACGGCCTACAGGCGGATTACGTGTTCGTGCCCGCCTACGCCCGCACCGAGGGCGGCATGTTCATTGTCTGCACCGACGAGGTGGAGATGAAGCAGGGCAGCCACTACGCTGCCTACGCCTACGAAAACGGCCAGCTGGTGCTTCAGGAGAACCACCGCTTTGACCAGACCTACACCGTTCAGGGCAAGACCTGCCGCTTGATGTTTGACTGGGCGGAGCATGACGGGCGGGCGGCCATCACGTGGGCGCTCACAGCAGATGAGCAGCGGCGCATGGGCGGCGAAGAGAACTGGCGGCTGGAGGGCGGCCTTACCACCCAATACCGGGTGAAGCTGGGCAACTGGCCCGTCACCATCGACCTGCGCACCGGAGCGCTGACAGACCCGCTGGCGGGCTATGATACCAGTCAATTCCCGAAGGACGCCTTCGTGGAAACATGGCCGGACGAACAGGGCCGCTGCCTGCTGGCCCAGCTGGTGAGCACCAGCCCCTACCGCCTTACCCGTTACTACTTCGACGGAACCGACGTGACGCCCCTTGCCCAGCTGTGCGGCGGCGAGCCCAGTCACGCCTATCTCACCGGCAATATGCTGGTGTACTGGCAGTGGGAGGACGACGCGCCGCCTCCGGGTGCACTCTCCGCGTGGCGGATCGATCTGGACACCATGGAGCGGCTGCCGGTGTTTACGGATATCCCCGCCACCGCCATGTTTGCCGACGAGGACGCGCTGGAGGCCGCGAACATTCTGCCGGTGGATCCCCAGCGGGTCGACGTCTATCCGCTGACGCCGGGACTGGTTTCCGGCGGCTCGGGCCGTCTGGCACTGAAAATGGCGGAGGACAGGACGGTCACTCTGATCGACACCCAGACCTCCCGCAGCATCCCCGTGGAGGGGTATACGCTGCCGGATATGCTGCTGGGGGATATCTGGTTTTACGACAATCCCGCCGGGACGTGGCTGCTGGCGGCGGCGCGTGATCCGGAGCAGAGCTATAACTATACCCACATCGCCGTGCTGGGGCTGGAGGGCGGCGTGTCGCTGGAGCGCCGCAGCGCCGACGGCGTGAAGGAGCGCTATATCACGTGGCTGGACGACAACCGGTTCATCATCTCCTGCTCCAATGACGACGGGCAGTACGGCATGACCGGCTCGTGGTTCTATGTGTATGACCTGTCGGAAGAAAACAACAGCGGAGAATAAAAGGAGGTTTTTTCATGAAAAAAGCTTTGGTGCTGTGGAGCCTGCTGCTGGTGCTGGCGCTGCTGGCGGGCTGCGGCAGTCAGGCGGCGGATAACGGGAATGACACACCGAACAACGACGCGGTGACTGACAGTCAGGACAATGTCCCGGCGGACAACGCTCCGGTGGATGATCCGGCCAACACCCCGGCGGACAGCGCTCCCGTGGACTATCCCGCCCTGTTTGAGCGGGCAAGGATCAGCGACGGCGCGGCGTCGGAGGACGTGGCCATCCAGCTGGTAAAGGCCTATGACAGCGACGCGGCGGGGCTGCTGTCCGCCATGGCGGAATACCCGGCGGAGGATGTGGAGCTTCTGGCGTGGCTGCTGGTCTACGGCGAGTCCTACGGCGATTTGGACGCCTTCCAGCAGGATATCCGGCAGCGGCTGGCGCAGGATGACCCGGTGCTGGCGGCGGTGGAGCAGGCCATCGACCGATACAACGGCAACTAAAAGGGAAGCAGCGAATAAGGCGTAAAACCCCGTCTCTGGCTATGCCAGAGACGGGGTTTTACTATCCTATCATTACACCGTAATATCGCCGTCGGCGGCTTGCGCCTGCCGCAGCAGCGGCGCACACTGAGCCAGAAACCGCGCCACCTGCTGGGGACAGCGGCCAATGTACCGCTTCGGCTCCATCAGCGCGTCCAGCTCCTGCCGCGTCAGGCCGAAGGCCGGGTCAGCCGCCAGCCGATCCAGCAGGTCACAGGGCAGGCCCTCCTTCATCCGGGCGGTGGCGGCCATGGAGTGGCGGCGGATGATCTCGTGAAGCTGCTGCCGGTCGCCGCCCCGCTTCACCGCCTCCATCATCAAGTCCTCCGTGGCGAGGAACGGCAGATACTCCCGCAAGGTGCGGTCGACGATGGCCTCGTTGACGTGCAGGCCGTTGGTCACGTTCTGGCACAGCCGCAGCACCGCGTCGGCGCACAGAAAACCCTCCGGCAGAGAGATGCGGCGGTTGGCGGAGTCGTCCAGTGTCCGCTCCATCCACTGAACGGCGGCGGTCATGGGCGCGTTGGCGGCGTCGGCCATCAGATAGCGGCTGAGAGAGCAGATGCGCTCGCACCGCATGGGATTGCGCTTGTAGGCCATGGCGGACGAGCCGATCTGGCTCTCGCCGAAGGGCTCCTCCACCTGCCGGTCGTGCTGCAAAAGCCGGATATCGTTGGCCATGCGGTAGGCGCTCTGAGCCATGGAGCTGAGACAGTTCAGCACCCGGCTGTCCACCTTTCGGGGATAGGTCTGGCCGCAGACGGAGAAGCACTCCGCAAAGCCGAATTCTCCGGCAATGCGGCGGTTCATCTCGTCGATCTTCTCCTCGTCGCCGTCAAACAGCTCCATAAAGCTGGCCTCGGTGCCGGTGGTGCCCCGGCAGCCCAGGAATTTCATAGTAGACAGCAGGTGATCCAGCTCCTCCAGATCGGACAGGAAGTCCTGCATCCACAGCGTGGCCCGCTTGCCCACCGTGACGGGCTGGGCGGGCTGATAGTGGGTGTAGCCCAGCGTGGGGATGGCGGCATACTTCTCAGCAAAGGCCGCCAGATTGGCCAGCACCGCCGGCAGCTGACCACGCAGGTATTTCAGGCCGTCCCGGTACAAAATCAGGTCGGCGTTGTCGGTGACGTAGCAGCTGGTAGCGCCCAGATGGAGGATACCCGCCGCTGACGGGGCGGCCTTGCCGTAGGCGTACACGTGGGCCATCACGTCGTGGCGGACCTCCCGCTCACGGGCCGCCGCCATGTCGTAGTCAATGTCGGTGATGTGAGCCTCCAGCTCCGCTACCTGCTCCGCCGTAATGGGCAGACCCAGCTGGTGCTGAGCGCGGGCCAGCGCCGTCCACAGCCGCCGCCAGGTCTGATAGCGGCTGTCGTCAGAGAACAGCCGCAGCATATAGTCCGAGGCGTACCGCGACGCCAAAGGGGAGTGGTAAGTGGAATGGGACATAATGAGATTTCCTCCTTGTTGGGAGTGTTTCGCCCTCTGGGGCGAGTCACTTTTGGCCGTTGTCCCAAAAGTGACCAAAAGGACAACCAGAAACCCAGGTTTCTGGACTTCCTGCACGCTGTTCTTTTTGCGAATTTGCGGCCTTTTACCACGCGTTCGCGAAAAATATTTGTTTTCGCTGCGTATGACGCATCGACTTCCGTTTTGCGCCGCTGCCGCTCATCTTCTCAACGGTAGAACCAACAGCCTTGTTCGTCATGGGTATCAGCGGCAGCGGCGCTGGTGATGAGACGATTCGATGACGAAACGACGAAGAAGATCCCCCGTGAACGTGCGGTATGCAATCACAAATCCGTACCACGTATAGCGCGCTCGGAAGTTTTGAAACCCTTTGGGTTTCAAATGGCGTTTTTGGGTACTTTTGCCGCCACGGGCAAAAGTACCTCGCGCTCGAAAGCGCGAAACATTTTTATCTAACGATCAAGCTCTCCCGCTCGGCGCCCACGGACACATAGCCGATGTGGCAGCCGATGGCCTGCTCCACGTACTCCACGTACTCACGGGCGGCCTGAGGCAGCTCCTCCCACGTCCGTGCGCCGGAAATGTCGCACAGCCAGCCGGGACGGTACTCCATCACAGGCTTGGCCTTTTCCAGCAGGGCGGGGAAGGGGAACTCGCGGGTGATCTGGCCGTCGATCTCATAGGCGGCGCAGACGGGGATCTCGGTCATATAGCTGAGGATATCCAGCTTGGTCAGGGCGATATTCGTCGCGCCCTGCACCTCTACGCCGTAGCGGGTGGCTACCAGATCGATGGGGCCTACCCGGCGGGCACGGCCGGTCTTGGCGCCGTATTCGGCGCCCACCTCGCGGAGCTTCTCCGCGTCGGGGCCGAACCACTCGCAGGTGAAGGGGCCTTCGCCCACGCAGGAGGAATAGGCCTTCACCACGCCCACCACCTGGTCGATCCTGGCCGTGGGCAGTCCCGCGCCTACAGGGGCGTAGGCAGCGATGGTGTTGGAGGAGGTGGTGTAGGGATAGATGCCGTAGTCCAGATCACGCAGCGCGCCCAGCTGCCCCTCGAACAGGATGGACTTGCCCTCCTCCTGGGCCTTGCGGAGATAGCGGCCGGTGTCGGCCACATAGGGGCGCACCTGCGCGGCGTAGGTGTCCAGCCACGCCGTCAGTTCCTCCATGGTATAGCCCTTTGCGCCGTAGACCTTCTGGAGGATCAGGTTCTTCCACTCCAGCAGATCCTGCAAATGGGCCTTCAGGTGGTCGGGATACAGCAGCTCACCGGCCTGAACGGTCTTTTTCTGGTACTTGTCGGAATAGAACGGAGCGATGCCCTGCTTGGTGGAGCCGTACATCTTGTCCTTCAGGCGGGCCTCCTCCAGCGCGTCCAGCTCCCGGTGCCACGGCAGCAGCAGGGAAGCCCGATGGCTGACCATCAGATTCTCCGGAGAGATGCTGACGCCGGCGGCGCGGAGCGTCTCCACCTCCTGCACCAGATTTTCGCAGTCCAGCGCCACGCCGTTGCCCAGAATGTTCATCACGCCGCCGCGGAAAATGCCGGAGGGCAGCAGGTGCAGGGCAAATTTGCCCATGTCGTTGATGACGGTGTGACCCGCGTTGCCGCCGCCCTGATACCGTACCACTACGTCATATTGCTCCGTCAGGTAGTCCACCATGCGGCCCTTACCCTCGTCGCCCCAGTTGATGCCTACGATCGCGCAATTCGCCATTGTTCGCTGCCTCCTATTATATAATGTGTGCTCAAAATAAACAACGGCTTATTATAGCCACATTGAACTGATAAGTAAAGCATCCATTTGATATATTTAAAATAAATTATACTTATGATAAATTTACCGCTTCTGCAACAAAATCTTGCCATATCCGCCGGTATGTGCTATGCTGTATACTGTATTGGTATCGAAAGGGGGGAGCGCCATGGTGTCGCTGGCGGAAAAGCGGCTTTTTTTGCTGGACATGGACGGCACCCTCTATCTGGACGACTTTCTTTTTGACAAGGTGCCGGAATTTCTCTCCCTCATCCGCCGACAGGGTGGGCGATACCTGTTTCTCACCAACAACTCCTCCCGGGGCGTGGAGGGCTACATCGACAAGATGCGCCGTCTCGGCATCGAGACCACGCCGGAGGACTACCTTACCTCCGCCGACGCAGCCCAGCACACGCTGCTGACGGAGTTTCCGGGGCAGAGGTGCTACGTCTCCGGCACAGCATCGCTGAAGGCCCAGCTGGCCGGGGCTGGCGTTCCCATCACGGACGCCCTGTCCGACGATATCGCGGTGCTCCTCAGCGGGTTTGACACGGAGCTGACCTTTCAAAAGCTGGAGGACAGCTGCATTCTCCTAAACCGGGGTGTGCCATGGCTGGCCACCAATCCGGATTGGGTGTGCCCCACGTGGTACGGCTCGGTGCCGGACTGCGGCAGCGTGTGCGAAATGCTGACACGGGCCACGGGGCGGAAGCCCCGCTTTCTGGGCAAGCCCCAGCCGGAGATGGTACATCTGGCGCTGCGGCGCACCGGTTTTGACCCCCGGCAGGCGGTCATCATCGGCGACCGGCTCTATACCGACGTGGCCTGCGGCGTCAACGCCGGGATCGACAGCATCTTCGTTCTCAGCGGAGAGGGTGTCATGGGCGACATTGTGAAATACCGCGTTAACCCCACGTGGGTGTACGACAATATCGCGCAGATATATCAACAACTGAAGGAGAACCGCGTATGAAGCTGAACTACAAACGCACCATTCTGGTGGGCTTTGCCTTTTTCCTGATCTGCGCCTTCTGGCAGGCCTATGACAACACCATCCCCCTGATCCTGACCAACAAATTCGGCATGAGCCAGACCTGGTCGGGCATCATCATGGCGGCGGACAATGTGCTGGCGCTGTTTATGCTGCCGCTGTTCGGCGCCATCTCCGACAAGTGCAGCCACAAAAAGGGACGGCGCACGCCCTTTATCGTGATGGGTACGCTGATCGCCGCCGTGGCGCTGATCTGTCTCAGCTTTATCGACAATGCCCAGCTGAAGCATCTGGGCGACGCCGCACGGATCGACGATCCCGCCGCCCTGTCCGCCATCTATGAAAGTCAGGCGGACGAGCAGCTGATCACGCCCCACGGCGAGAAGTTCGTGCTGTCGGAGCGGTTCACGGAGGAGGAATTCACCGCCATCCGCAGCCAGCTCACCGACGAGGACGGCAAGACCGTTACCAATCCCGACTATACCAACTACGTGACCCCGGCCCGTCAGGCCTACGCATGGCAGGTGACGGCGGCGCATCCCGCCACGCTGGGGTTCTTCATCGCCGTGCTGCTGGTGATCTTGGTGGCCATGGCCACCTTCCGCTCTCCGGCGGTGGCGCTGATGCCGGACGTGACCATGAAGCCGCTGCGCTCCAAGGCCAACGCCGTCATCAACCTGATGGGCAGCGCCGGCGGTATTCTGGTGCTGGCGCTGGGCATGGCGTTCGCCACCGCGTCGGTACACAACGCCCTGATGAGCTACACCGCCTATTTCGCGGTGATCGCCGCCATCATGCTGGCGGCGCTGGTGATCTTCATTCTCACCGTGCGCGAGGTGGAGTGGGCCCAGCAGATGCAGCGTGACAGCGTGGAATACGGCGTGGAGGACACGGCGGAGGACGGCGCGTCCCCGCAGGAGGAGCGGAAGCTGACCCGCGGCGAGGTGAAGTCCCTGATTTTCATTCTGCTGAGTATCGTGCTGTGGTTCTTCGGCTATAATGCCGTCACCAGCAAGTACTCCGTGTACGCCAGCAACATCCTGCATAAAGACTATAACCTGACCCTCATCATCGCTCAGGCGGCGGCCATCGTGGCCTATCTGCCGGTGGGTGTGATCTCCAGCAGGGTGGGCCGCAAGCGGGCCATTCAGGCGGGCGTTATCCTACTGACCGTGGCCTTCGGCGTGGCGGGCTTCCTCCACGCGGAGAGCCCCACGCTGCTGATGAACGCCATGTTCGCCCTGGCGGGCATCGCGTGGGCCACCATCAACGTGAACTCCTTCCCCATGGTGGTGGAGCTGTCCAGCGGCGGCAACGTGGGCAAGTACACCGGCTTTTACTACACCGCCTCCATGGCGGCGCAGGTGGCCACCCCTATGCTGTCCGGCCTTTTGATGGACAAGTGGGGTATGCGGGTGCTGTTCCCCTATGCCACGGTGTTCGTGGCGCTGGCCTTTGCCACCATGCTGATGGTGCACCACGGCGACAGCAAGCCCCAGATGAAGCTGGGACTGGAAGCATTACAAGATTCGGAGATGGATTGATATGACACTGATTTGGATCCTTTTGGGCATTGTTGTCCTGATTTTTCTGCTGTATCTTCTGTGCCTGCGGTGTGACCGCCGCCGGGACTGGAAGAAGCTCCGGGGCTGGCGCTATGCCCACCGGGGCTTCCACGACAAGCCCCGCATTCCGGAGAACTCCCTCCCCGCCTTCAAGCGGGCGGTGCAGTGCGGCTTCGGCGCGGAGCTGGACGTGCATCTGATGAAGGACGGCCATCTGGCGGTGATCCACGACGCATCCCTGAAGCGCACGGCAGGCGCGGATGTGCTGGTGGAGGATCTGACGGCGGAGGAGCTGCGGCAGTACACGCTGGAGGGTACCGAGTACCACATCCCGCTGCTGGAGGAGGTGCTGCCCATCTTCGCCGGAAAAGCGCCGCTGATCGTGGAGCTGAAGGCGGAGCGGGGCAATGCCGAAGCACTGGCGGCGGCTGCCTGCAAGCTGCTGGACAAGTACAAGGTGGACTACTGCGTGGAGTCCTTTGACCCCCGGTGTCTCATGTGGCTGTGGCAGAACCGGCCCGACGTGGTGCGGGGACAGCTCAGCGAGAACTTTGCCCGCCACGGCGACGGGAAAGACCTGCCCGGCGCGGTGCGCTGGGTGCTGAGCAATCTGCTGCTGAACTGCCGCACACGGCCCGCCTTCATCGCCTACCGGTTCGAGGATCGGGACAGCCTGTCGCTGAAGCTGTGCCGCAGCCTGTACGGCGCGCAGGAGTTCAGCTGGACCATCCGCAGCAGGGAGGACATGGCCGCCGCCGAGGAAGCCGGCGCACTGGCCATTTTTGAACGCTTCGACCCAAGGGAGGGCAACAAATGAGAGTCATCACCGGAACGGCACGGGGCCGCCGGCTGAAGGAGCTGGAGGGCATGGAGACCCGTCCCACCACCGGCAAGGTAAAGGAGAGCCTGTTCTCCATCATCCAGTTTGATATCGAGGGGCGGCGGGCGCTGGACCTGTTCGCCGGCACCGGCCAGCTGGGCATCGAGGCCCTGAGCCGCGGCGCAAAGCAGTGCGTGTTCATCGACCAGCGCAACGACGCGGTGAAGCTGATCCGGGAGAATTTACAGGTCTGCGGCCTGACGGACAGCGCCGTTGTCCGCAGCGGCGACGCCATGGCCTATCTGAAAAGCGGCGAAAAGTTCGACCTGATCTTTCTCGATCCCCCCTACGCCTCCGGCCTGCTGGTCAAGGCGCTGGAGGATATTGCGGCATTTGACATTTGCCGCGAACATGGTATAATTGTGGCGGAAAGCGCCGTGGAGACGGAATTGCCGGCGCTTGCGCCCCCTTATTCGCTGTATCGTCAGTACCGGTATGGCAAGATCAAGCTGAGCGTCTATCACCGCAGCGGAAACGAGGACACCCTATGAAGATCGCCATCTATCCCGGCAGCTTTGACCCCATCACACTGGGTCATCTGGACATTCTCAGCCGGGCCGCCCGGTGCTTTGACAAGGTTTACATGTGCGTCATGGTCAACTGCGAGAAGAAGCAGCCCATGTTTTCTCAGGAGAAGCGGCTGGAGCTGATCCGCCGCTCCATCGCCCATATCCCCAATGCCGAGGCGGAGCTGTTCTCCGGCCTGCTGGCGGATTACGCCCGCCAGAAAAACGCCCACATCATCGTCAAGGGCGTGCGGAATATCACGGATTTTGATTCCGAAATGCAGATGGCCCGGATCAACCAGGGCATCGAGCCGGAGCTGGAGACGCTGCTGCTGCCCGCCCGCGCGGAGTTCGAGCATTTCAGCTCCACCATGGCCCGTGAGATGATCCGCTACGGCCAGCCCCTTACCAAATATGTACCCGCTCCGGTGGCGGAGGAATTGATGAAAGGATGTGACCACTGACATGGAGGAAAAGGACGTACAGCGATTGATCGACATGCTGTATAACATGATCGACGAGGCGAAAAGCGCCGCCTTCAGCGCCGAAAAATGCACCATCAACCGGGATGAAGCCCTGGATATTCTGGACGAGATGCGCTCCAAGCTGCCGCTGGAGCTGAAAAAGGCCAAGGAGCTGATCGCCGCCCGCAACGACTATGTGGCCGGCGCCAAGAAGGAAGTGGAAAAGATGATGCGTCAGGCGGAACTGGACGCCAAGACCATCGTTTCCGAGAGCGAGGTCATTCAGCAGGCCCGCCAGAAGAGCGCCGATATCATCCACCGGGCCGAGGAGCGCAGCCGCGAGCTGTACCGCGTGGCCAACACCTATACCGAGGATGCCCTGCGCCGCACGGAGGAGGCCATTCAGGCCGCCTTGTCCGAGGTGCAGACCTCCCGTTCCCAGTTCCGCTCCGCCTCGCAGGAGCAGATGCAGGCCGCCCAGGATCACCTGAAGCAGCAGGAGACCCCGCCCCAGAAGCCTGCTGAGAATAAGTAAACCAAGCCGCAAGCGCTGCCCGACGGGCAGCGCTTTTTTCGGGGCATGGCAACATATTCGTAGGGGCGGACGACTCTGTCGGCCCTGTCGAAAATGGTATGGTCATCGTCAGGGGCGGACAGAGTCGTCCGCCCCTACAACCGTTTTCCGTAACCCATCCGTCCACCGGGCGGGGCGATGTGGGCATCGCCCCCTACGCAATCAACCAACGTAGCCGTCCGTAAACGGTGGCGGCATGTGGTCACCCCGCCGTGCGGAGGAAACCGCCCCTGTACCCCATTGTGAAAAACAACGACAATTCCGCATGAAATTTCTGCGTTTTGCACAAAAGCGCTTATCTTGTAGGAACGAAAATCCAAGACACAATATCTTGTGTCTTGGATTTTTTCAACGTTTCAGAAGTGAAACGTGCGTTTTATTCTGTCTCCGCTCTCAGGAAAATGCTGGAAAAACCACCGTGGAACCCTTGCCGCGCCAGGGAAATTTCTCCTTGCAATCCCCTGCCGTTTTGGGTATACTGAAAAACACGGTGGGGAATTGTGGTGAGATTATCCACGTAGGTGGTGCAAAATCCCACACTCGCCCACAGAATGACCATGGGGTGGTGAAAACATGACAGGCCAATATGCGCATAACATTGACGCCAAGGGCCGTCTGTTTATCCCCTCCAAGCTGCGGGAAGAGCTGGGCGATGTCTTTTACGTGACCGTCGGGCAGGATGGCTGCCTGTCTGTCCACTCCGACCAGAGCTGGCAGGAACTGCGGGACAAGCTGCGGGACACCTCCTACACCGAGACCAAGACCCTGCGCACCATGAGTGCCCTGGCCACCCGGTGCGAGCCGGACGCCCAGGGTCGTATCCTGTTACCCCAACGGCTGCGGCAGTATGCCCAGCTGGAAAAGGAAGTTATCATCATCGGCGTATTTGACCGGGCGGAGATCTGGAACGCCCAGCGCTGGACGGAGATCGAAGAGGAAGCCCTCAGCAGCGGTTCGCTGGAGAAGGCTATGCAGAGAATGGGGCTGTGACCATGGAACTACACCACAATGTACAGGAGGATCTCTCCTATGGACACCGCCCGGTGCTGCTGGAGGAATGTCTGGACGCGCTCTGCATCCGGCCCGACGGCGTGTACGTGGACGGTACGCTGGGCCGGGCGGGCCACTCGCTGGAGATCGCCCGCCGCCTGACCACCGGCCGTCTCATCGGCATCGACCGGGACGAAACGGCCATCACCGCCGCCAAGGAGCGGCTGCGTGATTATCTGGATCATGTGACGCTGGTGCACAGCAACTTTGACCGTATCGGCGAGATATTGGAGGAGCTGAACATCTCCGGCGTGGACGGCATGCTGTTCGATCTGGGCGTGTCCTCCCCCCAGTTGGACGACGCTCAGCGGGGCTTCAGCTATATGCACGACGCGCCGCTGGACATGCGGATGGATCGCACGGCGGCGCTGGACGCCCGTCAGGTGGTGAACCAGTGGTCCTATGAGGAACTGCGGCGCATCCTGTACGACTTCGGCGAGGAGCGCTACGCGCCCGCCATCGCAAAGGGCATCTGCCGGGCAAGAGAGACCGCTCCCATCGAGACGACGCTTCAGCTGGTGGACGTCATCAAGTCCGCCATGCCGCCACAGGCGCTGCGGGAGAAGCAGCACCCCGCCAAGCGGAGCTTTCAGGCCATCCGCATCGCCGTCAACGGCGAGCTGGACGCCCTGCCTCCCATGCTGAACGCCGGGTGCGAGCACCTGAACGTGGGCGGACGGCTGGCGGTGATCTCCTTCCACTCGCTGGAGGATCGCATCATCAAGAAAACCATGCAGGAGCTGGCTACCGGCTGTACCTGTCCTCCCAACTTCCCCGTGTGCGTATGCGGGAAGAAGCCGAAAATGAAATTGATCTCCCGCAAGCCCATTGTACCGGGCGAAGCGGAGCTGACGGAAAATCCCCGTGCCCGCAGCGCCAAGCTGCGCGTGGCGGAGAAGCTGTGACAGTCACTGTCATTGCGCGTGAAAGCTACAAAAGAAAGGAAGTATTCCCATGACGGACGAACGCCGCCGCAATATCAAAATGGTATATGGCTCGCTGGCCTATGATCTGGACACGCTGGCACGGGAGCGGCAGCTGGAGGAAGCCGGCGAAATGCCCCAGCGCACCGCACAGCCGGAGCGCCAGCCCCAGCCCCAGACCCGCCGTCGTCCGCAGGCACAGGCCAAGGCCCGTCCCTCCGCGCTGACCGTGGGTGGCATCGCGGCAGTGTGCGCGCTGGTGATGGTGCTGCTGCTGGGCTATGTGCAGCTGACCGCCGTGTCCAACAACGTGTCCACCATCAAGAAGGAGCTGGCTACGCTGGAGGACGAGCACGTGGCGCTGCTGACGGAATACGAAAAGACCTTCGATCTGGCCACCATCAAGGCCGCCGCCGAGGAGGCCGGTATGTCCAAGCCCTCTGCCGGACAGATCCAGTACATCGACCTGAGCGGCGCGGACTCCGCCGTGGTGTACGGCGACGAGCCGGGCGTGGTGGAGAAGGCCGCTTCCTCGCTGAAGGAGGGGGCGCTGTCCCTGTGGGAATATTTCAGCTGAGTTCCCCGTATAATGACGCGAACAGCAAGGAGTAAGAAGCCGATTTCTTGCTCCTTGCTTTGGCCTTTCCATAAAGGAGTCTTACTATGCCGCAAAATTTCCCCACCAACCGCCAGAATCCCAACCGGAAGGACGAATCCATCCGCCGGGCCAACCGGGTCATCCAGACCCGCACCTTCGTGCTGATGCTCATTATGGGAATCGGCATGTTCTTCCTGCTGTTTTTCAAGCTGTATAACCTGCAAATCACCCGGCACGAGGAGCTGCAGGCCAAGGCCGTCAGCCAGCAGACCCGCAGCAGCGTGGTCACCGCCAGCCGCGGCGCCATCTACGACGCATCCGGCAATATTCTGGCCATCTCCTCCACGGCGGAGACCATTTTCCTCTCGCCCAAGGAGATTAACGACGCCCTGAACGACGAGGAGAACCCCGTGGCATGGACGAAGGAAGTCCTTGCCGCCGCGCTGGCGAAAATTCTGGATGTCAGCGAGGAGGGCATCCTGAAAAAGATGGCCCGCACCGACTCCATGTACGAGGTGCTGAAGTTCCGCGTGGAGGAGGACATTGCCGATCAGGTGCGGCAGTACATCAACGACAATAAGGTCAAGGGCGTGTACCTGACCACCGACGCCAAGCGGTACTACCCCTACGGCGATCTGGCCGCCCAGGTCATCGGCTTCGTAGGCGTGGACTACACGGGTCTGTTCGGCCTTGAGGCGGAGTATGACAAGGAATTGCAGGGCCGGTCCGGCCTTGTGGTGACGGCCAAGGCCAACCAGCAGAACGACCTGCTGTACGAGTACTCCCAGTACTTCGACCCGGAGAACGGCGACGAGCTGCAGGTGACGCTGGAGGCTACCGTGCAGTACTATCTGGAAAAGGGCATGAAGGACATGTGCGACGCCTACTCGCCCGCCAACGGCGCCACCGGCATCGTGCTGGACGTGCGCAACGGCGGTATTCTGGCCATGGCGTCCTTCCCCAACTACGACCTGAACGACTACGCCACCGTCACCGACAAGACGCTGCTGGAGCAGATGGAGCGGGGCGAGCTGGACGAGGAGGGCGCTCAGCAGAAGCAATGGCGCAACAAGGCGCTGAACGACACCTATGAGCCCGGCTCCACCTTCAAGATCCTCACCCTGTCGGCGGCGCTGGAGGAGGGCCTGATCGACAAGACCACCTCCGTCAATTGCAGCGGCTCGGTGAACATCTCCGGCCACACCATCCACTGCTCCAACAAGGCGGGCCACGGCCTGCAGAATCTGGAGCAGACCGTGGGGAACTCCTGCAACCCCGCCTTTATCTCCTACGGCCTGAAGCTGGGCACGGAGAAGTTCTATCAGTACATGCGCTCCTTCGGCATCATGTCCGCCACCGGCGTGGATCTGGGCGGCGAGGCCACCGGCGTGTTCGCCGCCGACGCCAACTTTACCCAGCTGGATCTGGCCTGCTACGCCTTCGGTCAGAACTTCACCGTCACTCCGCTGGCACTGATCGCGGCGCAGGCCGCCTGCGTCAACGGCGGATATCTCTATACCCCCCATTTCGCCCAGCAGATCACCGACAGCGACGGCAACGTGATCTGGCAGCATGACGATACCCCGGTGCGGCAGGTCATCAGCGAGGAGACCTCCGCCACCGTGCGGGAATGTCTGGAATACGTGGTAGCCAGCGGCACCGGCAAAAACGGTCAGGTGGCGGGCTACCGCATCGGCGGCAAGACCGGTACGGCCGATAAGGGCCAGTCCGGCGACGTGGTGGTGTCCTTCCTGTGCTTCGCCCCGGCGGACGATCCCCAGATCATGATGCTCATCACCATGGATACCCCCAGCCGCTCCACCGGCACCTACGTGTCCGGCGGCAACATGGTGGCACCCTATTCCAGCGCCATCATGGCGGAGATCCTGCCCTATCTGGGCATCGAGCCCAGCTACAGCGCCGAGGAGCTGATGGGCGTGGACACCACCGTGCCCAACGTCATCGGCATGTCGGTGGAGGAGGCCAAGGATCGCCTGAAGGAGCGCGGCTTCGCCTGCAAGGTGGAGGGCGACGGCGAGACCATCACCGACCAGACCCCTGTGGGCGGCGCCATCATTCCCGGCAAATCCACGGTGGTGCTGTATGCCGGAGCCGAGAAACCGGATAAGATGTGTACGGTACCCTCTCTGGTGGGACGCACCGCCGCCGAGGCCAACACCGCCGCCACCAACGCCGGACTGCTGATCCGCTTCACCGGCACCACCAGCTCGGAGTCCAACACGGTGCTGGTGTTCAGTCAGGAGCTGGAGGCCGGTACGGAGGTGCCTGCCGGAACGGTCATCACCGTGCGGCTGGGCGATACCACCGTGCGGGACTGATTGCCGCAGCTTTTGCCATATAACAGGGCATATAATCCCATTTTGTTTGCGTTTTCTGCCTGCTATACTGAAAAGCGGGCCATACCGCCCAAAACGAGAGCAAAGGAGACGATCCTATGAAACTGAAAGATGTGATAAAAGGACTGGAGATCCTGTCCGCCACCGCCGATAGGGAGCAGGAGATCACCGGCGTCAGCTACGATTCCCGCACCACCGCGCCCGGCGATGTGTTCGTCGCCATCAGCGGCGAGGCGGTGGACGGCCACCGCTTCATCCCCGTGGCAGCGGAAAAGGGCGCGGCCTGCGTGGTGTGCGAGCATGTACCGGAGGGGGATATCCCCTACGTGCAGGTGGCAAGCTCCCGCAAGGCGCTGGCCCTGATGGCGGGCAACTGGTTCGACCATCCCGCCAAAGAGATGACCATGATCGGCGTCACCGGCACCAGCGGCAAGACCACCTCCACCTATCTCATCAAGAGCATTCTGGAGCAGAAGGCCGGGGCCAAGGTGGGTCTGGTGGGCACCATCCAGAACATGATCGGCGATCAGGTGCTGCATACCGAGCGCACCACGCCGGAGTCCTTCGAGCTGCACCGCCTGTTCCGCCAGATGTCCGACGCCGGCTGCACCCACGTGGTGATGGAGGTGTCCTCCCACGCGCTGGCACTGGATCGGGTGTACGGCATCCGCTTCGCCGTGGGCATCTTCACCAATCTCAGTCAGGATCATCTGGACTTCCACCACACCATGGAGGCCTACTGCGACGCCAAGGCCATCCTCTTTGACCGCTGCGACGTGGCCATCTACAACGCCGACGACCCGTGGCATGAGCGGATGCTGGCCCACTGCCCCTGCCGTACCTTCAGCTACAGCGCCAAGGGCGACGCCGACCTGTCCGCCAAGAACATCCGGCTCCACGCCGGCAGCGTGGAGTACGACGCCCAGGCGGATACCGAGTGGGCCCACGTCCACGTGGGCATACCCGCCATCTTTACCGTATATAATACGTTGGATGCCATCTCCGCCTGCTGGAATCTGGGCGTGTCCATCGAGGACTGCGCCGACGCGCTGGCGAAGAACCACGGCGTCAAGGGCCGCATGGAGATCATCCCCACCCCCGGCAAGAGCTTCACCATTCTCAATGACTATGCCCACAAGCCTGACGCGCTGGAGAATGTGCTGTCCTCCGTGCGGGGCTTCGCCAAGGGCCGCACCGTGGTGGTGTTCGGCTGCGGCGGCGACCGCGACCGCACCAAGCGTCCCGTTATGGGCGAGATCGCGGCGCGGCTGGCGGATTTCACCATCGTCACCTCCGACAATCCCCGCACCGAGGAGCCCATGGCCATCATCGACGATATCCTGGCCGGGATGAAGGGCTGCACCGCCTACGCCGTGGAGCCGGATCGGGTGAAGGCCATCCACTACGCCATGGATCATGCCCAGCCGGGCGACGTGATCGTGCTGGCGGGCAAGGGACACGAGGACTATCAGGAGATCAACCACCAGCACTTCCCCATGGATGAGCGGGTGATCGTGGCCCAGCACCTGAAGGAAATGTAAACCAGAGAAAACGCCCCTTTACGGGGCAAAAGAAAGAGAGTCGTTCACATGGAAATTATTCTGGCTGCCATCGTCAGCTTCGTTGTCACCGCCGTGGTGGGCAAGTTTCTCATTCCCGCCCTCGTCCGTCTGAAGGCGGGCCAGAGCATCAAGGAGATCGGCCCCAAGTGGCACATGTCCAAGCAGGGCACTCCCACCATGGGCGGACTGATGTTCATTATCGGTATCGGCGTGGCCATCGTCATCTGCGGGTGGCGGGGCATGCTGGAGGGCAGCTTCCAGCACCTGTATGTGTACCTGTTCGCGCTGGTATTCGGCGGCATCGGCTATATCGACGACTACCAGAAGGTGAAGCATCACCAGAACACCGGCCTGACCGCGCCCCAGAAGTTCATTTTACAGCTGGCGGCGGCGGTGGCGTTCCTGTGCCTGATGCGGTACGAGGGAATGCTGAGCCCCAACCTGTATATTCCCTTTTTCAACACGTATGTTGTGTTAAGCTGGGGTGTGTATCTGGTGTTCGCCGCCTTCGTCATCGTGGGCACCGTCAACGCCGTCAACATCACCGACGGGATCGACGGCCTGTCCAGCAGCGTCACGCTGCCGGTGGCGGCCTTCTTCGCGTGGGAGGGCTGCGGCTATATGCCCCAGTATCTGGTGCTGGCGGCGCTGCCGGTGTATTACGGACAGCTGAGTCTGTTCAGCGCGGCGCTGTTCGGGGGTCTGGTGGGCTTTCTGCTGTATAACCACTATCCCGCCAAGGTGTTCATGGGCGACACCGGCTCCCTGTTTCTGGGCGGCGCGGTGGCGGCGCTGGCTTTTGCCTACGACATGCCGCTGGTGCTGATTTTGGTGGGCTTCGTCTACATCTGCGAAACGCTGTCCGATATCATTCAGGTGAGCTACTTCAAGCTGACACACGGCAAGCGTGTGTTCAAGATGGCGCCGCTGCACCATCACTTCGAGATGTGCGGCTGGAGCGAGAAAAAGGTGGTGGCGGTGTTCGCCACGGTGAGCCTGCTGTTCTGCCTGCTGGCCGTTGTGGCGGTGCAGGGAAGATTTTTGGCAATGTAAGCTGGCATGAAATCTGACGATTTCATTGCCAAAAGGATTGCGGCCGACTGCGCACGTCCTTCGGACACACTGGCGGCCGAGAAGAATTTTTCCGACGTACACGCCGCCGGAAAAATAATTTGAATGTTTCGCGGCGTCCACGCCGCGAACTCTGCGAGGCTTTCGGGGCGGTGTAGGCATCGCCCCCTACGAAGCAACCAACGTACCCGTCCGTATGACGGCGGCGGCCTGAGGGCAGGCCGCCCTACGCACCGGCCACCGATAGAACTTCGTAGGGCGGGGTGCCCTCACCCCGCCGCACGATAATGCACCGCACCAAAAGGCCCCCTTGTGTAAAGGGGGCTGTCACCGAAGGTGACTGGGGGATTGTTGATTACCTGACAACCCCTCCGGCGCTTCGCGCCACCTCCCCTTACACAGGGGAGGCTTTGAATCCCACCCCCAACACCCCACACAGAAAGGAGGAACGTCCCATGACCCAACGTCACCAGCAGCCTCCCGTCAAGCATGCGGAGAAAATGCGCCGCAAGTCCATCGAGCAGAAGCATTTGCAGGCCGCCAAGGGCGGACGCATCGACGTTCCCTTCCTGCTGCTGGTGCTGCTGCTGACGATCATCGGCCTTGTGATGCTGTTTTCCGCCAGCTTTCCCTCCGCCTACTACGAAACCGGAACCCCCACCTACTACTTCAAGCGGCAGGCCATTTACGCCGCCGTGGGTCTGGCGGGTCTGGCGCTTGCCGCCCGGTTCAACTATCAGCGCTGGCGCGGCGCGTCCCGACTCTTGCTGATCCTCTCGCTCTTTCTGCTGATGCTGGTCATCATTCCCGGTATCGGCATCAAACACAACAACGCCCGCCGCTGGCTGGGCATCGACGGTGTCTTTACCTTCCAGCCCTCGGAGATCGCCAAGCTGGCGGTCATCGTCTACTTCGCCGACAGCATCTCCAAAAAGCGGGAGAAAATGCTGCAATGGCGGGAGGGCATTGTGCCCTATGCCGTGATTCTTGGCGTTTTTTCCATCCTGATGATGCTGGAGCCCCACCTGTCCGGTACGATCCTCATCGTGGGCACCGGCGCTATCATGATGGCGGTGGGCGGCATGCAGCGGTGGCTCATCGGCGCGGGCGTCGGCGGCGTGGCCGCCGTGGCGGTGCTGTTCGTCAAGCTGGTGGAGAAGGGCGTCATATCCTACGGCGCCAGCCGTATCGCTATGTGGCACGATCCGTGGCTGGATACCAGCAAGGACGGCTATCAGATGGTGCAGAGCCTGATCGCCATCGGCTCCGGCGGTCTGCTGGGCCTCGGCTTCGGCAAGGGACGGCAGAAGTTCATGTATCTGCCGGAGGAGCACAACGACTTTATTTTCGCCATCGTATGTGAGGAGCTGGGGCTGGTGGGCGCCTGCATCATCATGCTGATCTTCGCCATGCTGCTGGTGCGGGGCTTCTGGATCGCTCTCCACGCCCGTGACCGGTTCGGCACGCTGCTGGTGGTGGGCATCATGACCCAGCTGGGTTTGCAGGTGTTCCTGAATATCGCCGTGGTGTCGGGCCTTGTGCCGGCCACCGGCATTTCGCTGCCCTTCTTCAGCTACGGCGGCACGGCATTGGCCTTGCAGCTGGGCGAAATGGGCATTGTCCTCAGCGTTTCCCGGCAGATACCCGCCCCGCGAAACGGGTAGCGACTGTTATTGGTGTGGCAACCCGCTTCCAAAGCCTCCCCTGTGTAAGGGGAGGTGTCAACGCAAAGCGTTGACGGAGGGGTTGTCTATTACGGAGACAATCCCCCAGTCAGCTTCGCTGACAGACCCCTTTACACAAGGGGGCCAAGTATAGATGCGCGGCTCTCTCCCTCGCAATGACACCCAAGGAGCGAAAGCGCGTATTGCCCATCCCTCCCCAAAGGAGCTGTTTGCTATGAATGTGATCTTTACCTGCGGCGGCACCGCCGGACATGTGAATCCGGCGCTGGCGCTGGCAGGCTATCTGCGGGAAAAAGACCCCGCCGCCCGCGTACTGTTCGTGGGCACCCCCAACGGCATGGAGCGGGGCCTGATCGAAAAGGCGGGCTATGACTTTGCCGCCGTGGAGGTCAGCAACTTCCACCGCTCCCTGTCGCCCAAGGCGCTGCGCCACAATTTCAAGACCGCCAAGACCCTGATGACCTCCCGCCGTGAGGCGGACGCCATCATTCGCGCCTTCCAGCCGGATCTGGTGGTGGGCACCGGCGGCTACGCCAGCTATCCCGCCATCAAGGCCGCCGCCCGGCGGCATATTCCCACCGCCGTCCACGAGTCCAACATGATCCCCGGCCTGACCACCAAGCTGCTGGAGGGCTGCGTGAACTGCGTGATGGTGGGGTTCGAGGACTGCCGCCGCCACTATAAGCACCCCGAAAAGGTGGTGGTCACGGGAACGCCGGTGCGGGGCGATTTCTTCGCTCTGACGAAGCAGCAGGCCCGTGAAAAGCTGGGCTATACCGACGATAAGCCGCTGGTGGCCTCCTTCTGGGGCAGTCTGGGTGCGTCCACCATGAACGCCCGGATGCTGGACTTCTTCCGGCGGGAGCAGGCGGACGGCTTTCCCTTCCACCACATCCACGCCGCCGGAAAGAGCGACTGGCCCCATGTGTCCGGCGAGCTGGAGAGGCTGGGTCTCAGCAGTCCGCTGCTGGATGTGCGGCAGTACATCTATGACATGGCGGTGGTGATGGCCGCCGCCGATCTGGTCATCAGCCGCGCCGGAGCCAGCACCCTCAGCGAGGTGACGGCGCTGGGCATGCCCACCATACTGGTGCCCTCTCCCTACGTGGTGGCCAACCACCAGGAGAAGAACGCACGGCTGCTGGAGTCCCACGGCGGCGCGGTGATGCTGACGGAGGAGCAGGCCACCGGCGAAGCGCTGTACGAGAGCACGAAGGACATTCTGCAAAATCCGGAGAAGCGCCGGTCCATGGCAAAGGCCATGGCGGAGTTGGGTATTCCCGATGCCACGGAGCGGATCTACAACACCTTGATGGCCCTGCTGTAACGGGGCAAGCTTCGTCTTGCATAGGATGGGTAAAACCATTGGGAAAGGCGGAGCGATATGTCTTATCTGAGGATTCAGGGAGGCCGCCCCCTCAGCGGCCATCTTACGGTGCAGCGGGCGAAAAACAGCGTCCTGCCCGTTCTGGCCGCCACGCTGCTGGCGGGCGGGGAATGCCGCATTGCGGACTGTCCCCGGCTCAGCGACGTGGAGACGGCGGCGGAGATCCTGCGGCATCTGGGGTGTCAGGCACAGTGGGACGGAAACGACCTGCTGGTGGACACCGCCTGCGTCACCCGCTGGGATATCCCGGAGGGGCTGATGCGGAAAATGCGTTCCTCGGTGATCTTTCTGGGGGCGATCCTGACACGGTGCGGCCGGGCGGAGCTATCCTATCCCGGCGGCTGCGAGCTGGGGCCCCGGCCCATCGACCTGCACCTTACCGCCCTGCGGACGCTGGGCGCGGAGATCAGCGAGATCGGCGGCAGTCTGCTGTGCCGGGCGGAGCGCCTGCGCGGCGACGACATTCTGCTGACGCTGCCCAGCGTGGGCGCTACGGAGAACGCCATTCTGGCGGCCTGCGGCGCGGAGGGCACTACCATCATTTCCAACGCGGCCCGTGAGCCGGAAATCGCGGATCTACAGGACTTCCTGCAAAAGCTGGGAGCCGATGTACACGGGGCGGGCACCTCCACCATTACGGTGCGGGGCGGCGGCGTGCGCCGCGGCTGCGTTCACCGATGCATCGGCGACCGGATCGCGGCGGCTACATACCTGTGCGCGGCGGCAGCTGCCGGCGGACAGGTGACATTGCGAGGCGTAGACTACCGCCATCTTGCCACCGTTACTACGGCGCTGGGGCAGGCGGGCTGCCGCCTGCAATGCACGGAGGATTCCATCACGCTGGAGAGCGACGGCCGTCTGCGGGCTATCCCGCCGGTGCGCACCTCACCCTATCCCGGCTTTCCCACCGACGCCCAGGCGCCCCTGATGGCGGCGCTGCTGCGGTCTGAGGGAGCGGTCATGTTCGTGGAGAACATGTTCGACAGCCGCTACCGCCACGTGCCGGAGCTGGTGCGGATGGGCGCGGATATCCGTCTGGAGGGACGGGTGGCCGTGGTCTACGGCACGCGGGAGCTCCACGGCGCGGCGGTGCGCTGCACCGATCTGCGGGGTGGAGCGGCGCTGGCGATCGCGGCGCTGCAAACGCCGGACGCCACATTGATACACGAAATTTACCACATCCAACGGGGCTATCAGGACATGGCTGGCGACCTTCGGGCGCTGGGCGCGGACGCCATCGTGGAGGTGTAACGGATACAGAAAGGATACACTATGGCCAGAAGACGCAGCTATCACCGCAAACGCCGTCAGGGACGGTTTTCATTCCTGTATAAGATATTGATCTTTGTGGCCATCTGCGGCGCCATCGCCGTGGCGCTGGCGCTGTTCTTCAAGGTGGATACCATCACCGTCACCGGCAACAGCCGCTACACCGCCAACCAGATCATCGAGGCCAGCGGCATCGAGACGGGGGACAATATGTTCTTCCTGAACAAGTACCACGCCTCGGAGCGGATCACCGCCGCGCTGCCCTATGTGGAGACGGTGCGCATCAGCCGCCAGCTGCCCGATACACTGGTGGTGACGGTGACGGAGTGTACCGCGCCTGCCGCCGTGTCGCAGGACGGCAAGCTGTGGCTGCTGTCCGGCGACGGCAAGATCGTGGATGCCAAGACCGGCGACGGCAAGCAGTACGCCGTGGTGGAGGGGCTGACGCTGCTGGAGCCCCAGGTGGGCGCGGACCTTCAGGTGCCGGAGGAGCAGCAGCCCTCCGCCCGCCTGCTGCTGACGCTGCTGGGTCTGCTGCGGGACAAAGACATGCTGGGGGACGTGCAAACCATCGACCTCAGCGACACCGCCTCGGTGGTGATGCGGTATCTGGACAGGTTCGACGTGACCTTCCGCTGGGACGCGGATTTCGATTATAAGCTGGATTATCTGCTGGCGGTGGTGGAGCGCCTGGAGGTCAACGAAAAGGGCACCATCGACATGACGCAGGAAGGAAAAGCCAGCTTTATCCCCGGATGACGGCCTTCCCATGAACTTTTTTTGAAAAAAGGCCGTTACCACTTGACCTGCGGCCTATTCCGCAATATAATACAAGATGTAGTATTAGCAAATAACGAATTTTCGTTTTTATACCATTTCTACCGGAGGGAACGAACATGGCTTTTGGACTGGAAACAGGCGTGGAAAACGTAGTCAGTATCAAGGTGGTCGGCGTTGGCGGCGGCGGCAACAATGTGGTCAACCGCATGGTGCGCAGCGGAGCCAAGGGCGTCGATTTTATCGCCGTGAATACGGACAAGCAGGCGCTGAACGCTTCCAGCGCCAACTATAAGCTGCAGATCGGCGAAAAGCTGACCGGCGGAAAGGGCGCGGGCTCCAATCCCGAGATCGGCCGCAAGGCCGCCGAGGAGAGCCGCAACCAGATCAGCAAGGCCCTGGAGGAGACGGACATGGTGTTCGTCACCGCCGGTATGGGCGGCGGCACCGGCACCGGCGCGGCTCCTGTGGTGGCCGAGATCGCCCGCGAGCTGGGCGTGCTGACCGTGGGCGTCGTCACCAAGCCCTTCGGGTTCGAGGGCCGCAAGCGCGCTCAGCAGGCCGAGGCCGGCATCAGCGAGCTGCGGGACAAGGTGGACTCCCTTGTCATCATTCCCAACGAGCGGCTGAAGTTCGCCACCGACCAGAAGATCACCTTCGCCAACGCCTTCGAGATCGCCGACGATGTGCTGCGTCAGGCGGTGCAGTCCATTTCCGACCTGATCCGTGACACCGGCTTCATCAATCTGGACTTTGCCGACGTGACCGCCATCATGAAGGATGCGGGCATGGCCCACATGGGCGTAGGCCGCGCTGCCGGAAAGGGCAAGGCCGAGGAGGCCGCCCGTATGGCCATCTCCAGCCCGCTGCTGGAGACCTCTATCGAGGGTGCGCGGGGCGTGCTCATCAACATCACCGGCTCCACCGATATCGGTCTGGAGGAGGTGGAGCAGGCCGCCATGCTGGTGCAGCAGGCGGTGCATCCCGACGCGCTGACCATCTTCGGCGCTACCTTCGACGAATCGCTGGACGACGAGATCCGCGTCACCGTCATCGCTACCGGCTTTGCCGAGGGCCAGCAGGCCAAGACCGCCGAGGCCGAAAAGACCCCGGCAGGCCAGCCCGTCAAGCTGGATCCCCTGCCTGCCGAGGGCGAGAAGGCCGACGACGATATGGACAAGTCCTTCAACGATATCCTGAAGATCTTCCAGAAGGACAATTATTAAGGTAACTGGCGGAAATCCGCAACTCGGCCCCCTTGTGTAAAGGGGGCTGTCAGCGAAGCTGACTGGGGGATTGTCCGTCATACGACAACCCCTCCGTCAAAAATCAAAGATTTTTGACACCTCCCCTTACACAGGGGAGGCAAGGGAATCGGATTGTCACGCCAGTGTGCACCCCAAGGGCACTTGCTTCGCGGCGCGCACTGGCTCACAATGACAACACAAGGAACGCTGCTTAACAAACGAAAAAGGCCGTTTGCCTGTGCGGGCAAGCGGCCTTTATCACGGGAACAGGAGGACAACGATGAAACCCATGGAACTGCTGGCCGTGCTGCACACGGCGGAACGGCTGAAGGACACCACCCGCCATTGCTACACCTCCCAGGGCCGCCACGAGAGCGTGGCGGAGCACAGCTGGCGGGTGACGCTGATGGCGTACCTGATGCGGGACGAATTTCCGGAGCTGGATATGGACAAGGTGATGCAGATGTGCCTGATCCACGATCTGGGCGAGTGCTTCACAGGCGACATTCCCTCCTTCGAGAAAACGGCGGCGGACACCGCCAGGGAGGACGGCCTGCTGGCCCGGTGGGTGGCCGGACTGCCCCAGCCCTACTGCCGGGACATGGCGGCGCTGTACGCCGAGATGGACGCGCTGGAAACGCCGGAGGCCAGGCTCTACAAGGCGCTGGACAAGCTGGAGGCGGTGATCTCCCATAACGAATCCCCGCTGGACACGTGGCTGCCGCTGGAGTACGACCTGAACCTGACCTACGCCAACGATAATGTGGCATTCTCCCCCTACCTGACCGCCTTGCGGCAGGCCGTCCGGCAGGAGACGGAGAAAAAGGTGGCAAAAGGGGAGTGAATCCTATACGGAGCGTAATTCCATGCTGTAATTATACAACATGGAATTAAAAATCGACCCCGCGATACGTGCAGAGGGGACGTTAAACATTCGTAGGGGCGGGGGTCTACCCCGCCCTTGTCCCCCTCTGAGAGGGGGCTGTCGAGCATAAGCAAGACTGGGGGAGAGAACAAAAGCCTTGAATTCTCTCCCTCCGTCATGACCGCAGGTCATGCCACCTCCCTCTGAGAGGGAGGCAATAAAATAACCACCGACACACAAACAAAAACCGGGCTCCTTTCGGAAGCCCGGTTTTTGCTGTTTATAAGGGGTGAGAAACTCACAATGGAAAGCAGTGTTTACTTGGCAGCAGCGGCCTTCTTCTGGGCGCTCAGCGCCTTGATGCCCTGTACCACCAGGTCGATGGCCAGGATCACCAGCAACACGCCGATGATACCGCGGATGTAGCACCACACCACGCCTTCACCGCCAGCGGCGATACCGGCGACCTGAGCCTTGATGGTGAACACCAGAGAGGTCAGAGTGACGACCAGCATGAAGAACATGGGGAAGTAGAACATCTTGTTGTTGCGGCCGATCTTACCCAGCCAGCAGCACACAGCCAGCAGACCCAGAGCAGCCAGCAGCTGGTTGGCAGCGCCAAACAGCGCCCAGATCTTGGCATAACCGGTCAGGCCCAGCGCCACGCCGGCCACCACGGTGATACCGGTGGCAACATAGGGGTTGGTGATGACGCGCTTCCAGCCCTTCAGATCCTCGCGGGTCTGGCCGGGCTCCACGAAGAACTCAGCGAACATGTAACGGGCCAGACGGGTAGCGGTATCCACGGAGGTCAGGCAGAATGCAGACACAGCCAGGATCAGCATGGAGTACACGGCGTTATAGCAGCCGTCGCCGAACACCTTGGAGAACATGGAGGCCAAGCCGGTGGCGAACACGACGGTAGGAGTCGTGGTGGTGCCGTCAGCATACTGCGCCCAGATGTAACCGACAGCGCAGACGGAGATCAGAGCCAGAGCGCACTCGATCAGCATGCCGCCGTAAGCGATGGGCTTGGCGTCCTTCTCCTGATCCAGCTGCTTGGAGGTGGTGCCGGAGCCAACCAGAGAGTGGAAGCCGGACACAGCACCGCAGGCGATGGTCACGAACAGAGCGGGGAACATATAACCCAGAGAAGTGCCGCTGGGCGCCAGAGTGTCATAGAAGCCGGTGAAGGCGGGCATGTCCACAGTGGGGGCGCAGCCGATGATACCCACAACAGCCAGAACCATCATGCCGTACAGCAGGAAGGAGCTCAGGTAGTCACGGGGCTGCAGCAGGATCCACACGGGGGTGACGGAAGCGACGCCGATGTAGATACCCACAATGATCATCCACACGGTGTAGCTCAGATAGATGGGGTGCCAGTTCAGGCCGATGACCATGCAGACCACGATGCCGATGACGCCGATCACGGTAGCCACGCCCAGAGGCGCGTTGCGGCGATAGACAAAGAAGCCGAACAGGATCGCCATCAAGATGAACATGATGGAGATGATGGCGGTGGAGGCGTTGGCAGAGGAGGCGGCATAGTCGATGGCGCCCTCTGCGGTGTAGGTGGCCTTGAAGGTGTTGGCCACGATGGAGGCGAAGGCAGCCACCACCAGGATCAGGGTCAGGTAAGCGAACACGATGAACAGTTTCTTGGCCTTGGCGCCGATGGCGTCGCCGATGACCTCGCCGATGGATTCGCCCTTGTGGCGGATGGAAGCGAACAGTGCGCCGAAGTCATGCACGCCGCCGAAGAAGATACCGCCGATCAGAACCCACAGCATCACGGGAACCCAGCCGAACACAGCCGCCTGAATGGGGCCGTTGATGGGGCCGGCGCCGGCGATGGAGGAGAAGTGATGGCCCATCAGCACAGGAGCCTTGGCAGGGCAGTAGTCCTTGCCGTCTTCCATGGTATGAGCAGGAGTAGGACGGGAGTTGTCAACGCCCCACTTCTTGGCCAGCCAGCCGCCGTAGAAAATATAGCCTACGACCAGAACTGCGCAGCCGATGATAAGGAACAAAGCAGCATTCATAAAGCTCTCTCCTTTCTGAACAAGTTTTTCTTTTGCTTATGAAACAGGCCCCGGTTAAAGACCTGCGCTGCACTGTGTCCGCTGCGGTTGGTGCTGACCGATTCCTCCGGCAGCACCGCCAGCGCGGTGTGGAAATCCATCCAGCCCCAATAGGACATTTTGAAGCTCTTGTACAGCTTGCACTGCTTCAGCGCCTTTTTCGCGTCCTCGTCGCAGCTGTCGCATACGAACAGGGCTGTGATGTAGGTGTACATGTGGTTGGGGCCGGGCTTGATGCGAGCCATGCCCTCGTCATAGGCCAGCTTTTCGCACTGGTCATAGATCTCTTTCGTCAGGTGGGGCACATTGAACAGGTACACATACTCAAAGCTGTTGGCTTCCCAAAGCTTGGCTTTTTTCGACAGCACGTATTTCGAGGATTCCGCATAAAAATCCATCTGCGCCGCCAGCGGCTTCCGGTGCTCCTCGCACAGCCGCACGTCAAATTCACCGCTGTAAATATCACACAAACGGTTCACAGCTTCTTCACGCGTCATGGTTCCACCGTCCTTTCCACATGCGCGGCGACAACGCTTCTTTCATTTCTTTCGCGATTTTAAGCGCGAAAAGAATACAGGGGAAAAGTTGATTTTTTCCTCCACGGAAACGTTATCGCAACATCAAAATTTACGTTTCATACTATACGCCAGTTGTTTTTGAATTTCAAGACGGCAAAATTCACAATAATTTAACGAATTCTTTATGTAAATTTTCTGTTAAGACCATATTGAATCCATAAAGATTCTGTGATAAGATAGACTCGTGTCACCGCCCATGGCGGAAGCAGGCAAAACGCACCGTGAAACGTATTTCACGGTGCGTTTTTATGCATCTGTCGTCAACAGCCCCGGCGGAGCGGGAAAGGGCGGCCTGTCCCTACCTATATATAAGGATATCGGGGCGACAAATTTACGGCTATCTGTTGACCTGAGCCGATACTATGTAGTAAAATGGAAGCGTATGGAAAACGTACCCTACCATAGCATAGATCATAACGATAAAAGGAGAAAGAAAATGGGACTGATCAAAGCAGCATTGGGCAGCGTGGGCGGCGTGATGGCCGACCAGTGGAAGGAATATTTCTATTGTGAAGCTATGCCCGAAAACGTCATGGCCGTCAAGGGTCAGAAGCGCGTCTCCGGCCGCTCCAGCAATACCAAGGGCAGCGACAACGTGATCTCCAACGGCAGCGTCATCGCCGTGGCCGACGGTCAGTGCATGATGATCGTGGATCAGGGTCGCATCATCGAGGTCTGCGCCGAGCCGGGCGAGTTTACTTATGACATGTCCACCGAGCCGTCCCTGTTCACCGGCGAGCTGAAGGGCAGCATCCGCGCCGTCATTGACAGCATGACCAACCGCTTCACCTTCGGCGGCGAGGCTCCCAAGGATCAGCGGGTGTACTATTTTAATACCAAAGAGCTGATGGGCAACAAGTACGGCACCCCCAGCCCCGTGCCCTTCCGGGTGGTGGATCAGCGTGCCGGTATCGACATTGACGTGGGCATCCGCTGCTTCGGCGAGTACAGCTATCACATCACCAACCCCGTCCTGTTCTATACCAACGTCTGCGGCAACGTCAGCGAGGCCTATACCCGCGACAAGCTGGACAATCAGCTGAAAACCGAGCTGCTGACCGCCCTCCAGCCCGCCTTCGCCAGGATCGGCGAGAACGGCATCCGCTACTCCCAGCTGCCCGGCCACACCATGGAGCTGGCCGATGCCCTGAACGAAGTCCTCAGCAAGAAGTGGCGTGACCTCCGCGGCATCGAGATCGTCTCCTTCGGCGTGTCCAGTGTCACCGCCAACGAGGAAGACGAAAAGATGCTGAAGGAGCTGCAGCGCAACGCGGCCTTCATGGATCCCACCCGTGCGGCGGCGCATCTCGTCGGCTCTCAGGGCGATGCCATGAAGATGGCGGCCAGCAATCAGGGCGGCGCAGCCATGGCGTTTATGGGCATGAACATGGCCGGTCAGGCCGGCGGCATGAACGCCCAGAACCTGTACGCCATGGGTCAGCAGCAGGCGGCGCAGCAGTCTGCACAGCAGGCCGCTCCTGCCAACGGCTGGACTTGCGCCTGCGGTCACAGCGGCAATACCGGCAAGTTCTGTGCCGAATGTGGCCAGCCCAAGCCCGTTCCCGCCGGGGAGTGGAAGTGCGCCTGCGGCGCGGTGAACACCGGCAAATTCTGCTCTGAGTGCGGCTCTCCCAAGCCCGCCGGCGAGTGGACCTGCTCCTGCGGCAGCGTCAACAAGGGCAAGTTCTGCGCCAACTGCGGCAATCCCCGTCCCTGATAGTATAAAACAAGGTAGCGAGATGAAAGGAGACGCATGATGTATTCCTATTGCAGTTACTACGACTACTATGATTACAGCGATTACGATGTTATTTCGATTCTCACTGGTTTAATGAGCCTTGCTGTCATTTGGGTGATTGCTTTGCTGTTGATGGCATTGATGATCGTGGCCATGTGGATATTGTTCAAGAAAGCGGGCAAGCCCGGCTGGGCTGCCGTTGTGCCGTTCTACGATCAGTACACCCTGTATGAGATTACGTGGGGCAATGGCTGGCGTTTCCTGATGCTGCTGATTCCTATTTATAATATCATTTTGATGATCCTGACCTACATCAGGCTTGCCAAGGCATTTGGTAAAGAAGAGGGATACGCTGTGGGACTGATTTTCCTGCCTCATGTGTTTGTTCCCATGCTGGCCTTTGGCAGCGCGGCTTATCATGGCGTGCCTGACGTGGCCAGTGCTCCTGCGGCGGCATCGCAGGAATGGGTGGGCTATCAACAGTCCGGCTACCAGCAGCCGCAGCAGCCCACTTACCAGCAGCCTGTCTACCAGCAGCCGCAGCAGACTCAGACTACTTATCAGCAGCCTCAGCAGCCGCAGGATTCCGGATTCCGGCTGACGTTCTGCCCCAACTGCGGCACCAAGGTAGAGGGCAGCGGTAAATTCTGCCAGAATTGCGGCAGACCGCTGTAACACAACATTTGCGGGAAACGAGAAGATCGGAGGAGGATCATGGCATCCCAGATCACCAACTATAAATGCCCGGCCTGCACCGGCCCGCTCCACTTTGTGGGCGCGTCCGGCAAGCTGGAGTGCGACTTCTGCGGCGGCAAGTACGACGTGGCCGAGATCGAGGCTCTGTACGCCGACAAGGAGGCCAAGGCCGTAGAGGCCACGGAAAAAGCAAACGAAAAAACGGAGCAGAACCGCAAAAAGCTGGAGGAGATGGAGGCTCAGGGCTGGGACACCTCGTCCCTCAGCAGCGACTGGGGCGCGGACGCCAACGGCATGAAGGCCTACAACTGCCCCAGCTGCGGCGCGGAGCTGATCTGCGACGCGTCCACCGCCGCCACCTCTTGCCCCTACTGCGGCAACCCCTCCGTGGTGCCGGGGCAGTTCAGCGGCGCGCTGAAGCCGGACTACGTCATTCCCTTCAAGCTCAGCAAGGACGACGCCATCGCCGCCCTGAAAAAGCACTATAAGGGCAAGCCCTTCCTGCCCAAGGCCTTCACCAAGGGCAACCACATTCAGGAGATCAAGGGCGTGTACGTCCCCTTCTGGATGTTCAACGGCCGGGCCGAGGGTCACGTGGAGTTCGAGGGTCTGATCTCCCACGTCCACACCGAGGGCGACTACGAGGTCACCACCACCGAGCATTACGACGTGCGTCGCGGCGGCGATATCGCCTTTGAAAAGGTGCCGGTGGACGCCTCCAGCAAAATGCCCGACGACCACATGGACTCCATCGAGCCCTATAATTACAAGGATCTCAAGCCCTTCTCCACCGCATATCTGCCGGGCTTTCTGGCGGATAAGTACGACGTGTCCGTGGCGGACAGTCAGGAGCGGGCCGACAGCCGCTGCACCGCGTCTCTGGAGGCGGCGCTGCGCCGCACGGCCAACATGTACGACACCTGCGTCCCCCTGAATCAGGATATCCGCCTGAAGCGGGGCAAGGTGCACTACGCGCTGCTGCCCGTCTGGATGCTGCACACCAAGTGGAACGGCAAGGATTTCCTGTTCGCCATGAACGGCCAGACCGGCCGTCTGGTGGGCGACCTGCCCACGGATATGGGCAAGTTCTGGACCACGTTCGCGGCCATCGCCATACCGGTGACGGCGCTGGCGACGCTGATCCTGCATATTCTGTAAGGGAGGGTCTGAGAGGATGAAAAAGAAATTTTTGACCCTTTTGCTGGCGCTGATGGTGGCGCTGGCGCTGACCGTCCCCGCCTGGGCGGAGCAGCAGCCCGGCGACGCCTTCGTCTATGACATGGCGGGCCTTCTGTCCGAGGAGGACGACGCCTATCTGGAGGCGCTGGCCAGCCAGATCTCCTGGGAGCACAACTGCGCCGTGTACATCGTCACCATGGAGGATCATCAGGAGTACGACAGCGATATCCACTATGCGGTGGTGTCCTTCTATGACAGCAACAGCCTTGGCATCGGCGAAAACCGCGAGGGTATCCTGCTGATGCTGAGCATGTACGACCGCAGCTACGACCTGTATGTCCGGGACGGCGGCATTGCCCAGTACGCCGTCAGCGACTATGGCCGTCACAAGATGACGGATGTCTTTCTGGATAACTTCGGCGAGGACGACTGGCGGGGCGGTTTCGAGGATTACCTGTTCGCCTGCGACGAATACTTGACGCTGGCGGAGCAGGGGACGCCTGTGAAGAAGTCACTGGCCAGCTCTCTGCTGCCCGGCCTTGCCATCGGCATTGCCGTGGCGCTGGTGATCTGCCTGAGCCTGAAGGGCATGATGAAGTCCGTCCGCAGAAGCGCCCGTGCCGATATCTATGTGACCGAGGAGGGGCTGAACCTGACGGAGCAGGTTGACCGCTATACCCACACCACTGAGACGCGCCGCAAGATCGAGAAGGATCATGATTCCGGCAGCAGCGATCACTCCGGCGGCGGCGGTTCCAGCACCAGCGGCCATTTCTAAAAGGTACATATGCAAAAAGAGACCCCAAAGGGTCTCTTTTTTGCGCGGTGAAAACACCATGGCTGTCATTGCGAGCCAGTGACATCGGTCACTGGCTCGCAATGACAGATTTTTTCTACCCCACAATCTCACTGATCCCCGTTCTCCGCCACCCAGCGCCGCACGTAATCCACGAACCGGCGGGTGGAGGAGGACAACGCTTTTTCGTCCTTTACGCCGATGCCGATGCTGCGGTGGAAGGTCATGGGCGGGCGGCAGGCGGTGACGGGGTAGGGGCTGTGGCGCACCATCAGCTCCGGCAGCAGGCTGATGCCCAGTCCCTTGGACACCATGGACAGGATGGTACGATCCTCCCGCGCCGTGTATTTCACGTGGGGACGGATCCCCATGGCGTCAAAGGCCGCCACGATCTCGTAGTCCTCGCCCTCCTCCAGCCGGATGAACGGCTCCGATGCCAGCGCTTCCAGCGGAAAGGGATCGCTGTCCGCCAGCGGGTGGCCGCAGGGCACGATCACCTGTAATTTGTCACGGTGCAGGGCGTAGGTTTGCAGCCGCTTCACCGACGGCAGCCGCAGAAAGCCGCAGTCCACCGTGCCCCGCAGGATCCACTCCTCGATCTGGTCGTAAAAGTCGCCGGTGACCACCTCAAACTCGATGTTGGGGTAGCGCTGGCCGAAGCTTTGCAGGATGGAGGGCAGCCAGTGGACGGACACGCTGGTAAAGGTGGCCACCTTCACAAGACCGGCGTCCAGCCCCTTCAGGCTGGCGGCGGACTGCATCAGCGCGTGGTGGTCGGCGCACAGCCTTTCGATCTGGGGCAGCAGCGCCCGGCCGTCCGCCGTCAGCACCACGCCGCCCCGGTTGCGGCTGAGAAGCGTCACCCCCAGCTCGTCCTCCAGCGCCTGCACCGCGTGGCTGACGCCGGATTGGGTGAAGTTCAGCGCCTGCGCCGCCTTGGAAAAATTGCCGCACTGTACGGTTTTCAAAAAAATCTGGTATTTGGAGATACTCATGCCGCCGCCTCGCTTTCTGCCACCATTATATCATACTTTTTCTCATACTTGCAAGTACAATTATGCGTTTTACAAATGCAAAATCCTGTGATATGATAATGACAGTGAAACGAGACGCGTCGAAAGCACAGAAAAATACACGAACCAACACATGGAATTTTCAAGGAGGTACATGAATTATGGCACTGATTACGAAGACGATTCGCTGCGCTACCTGCGGCAGCACCGCTGTTACTGTTGATGGTAAGAACTACATCTGCGCCGATTGCGGCGCCCGCAATGACCACCCCATGTCTGCGGCTGATCTGGCGGCGGTGAACCGCATCACCATGTTGGGCGGCGACAGCCAGGAGCTGGAGCGCCTGCGCAAGCAGTATCGGAATCTGGATGTCACCAGCTGGTCCAGCGAGAACCGCCTGCAGGTGAAGTAAGCGATCCCCACGTTTTCCATAAAGGCAAGGCCCTCCGCCGTTTCGGCGGAGGGCTTTGCTGCGTGTTGAAGAAAATTGTTGTAGGGCGGGGCCTATGTGCCCCGCCGTTGATGGTGCGTCAGGTACGGGCGGCGAGCCACACGGGGCCCGCCCTACGGGGGTCTATCGACGGCACCCAATGGACTCGGCCCCCTTGTGTAAAGGGGGCTGTCAGCGAAGCTGACGGAGGGATTGTCTCCGTAATAGACAACCCCTCCGTCAACGCTTTGCGTTGACACCTCCCCTGTGTAAGGGGAGGCAAGGGTTACGGATTCCCACGACAGTGACGTCGGTCACTGTCTCGAAATGACAGGGGTGTGCGGCTTCCCCTTACCCGTGATAATACGTTTTCGCACAGTACTCCCGCTGGACGGTGACGCGGCCCTCGTCGGTGAGCCAGTCCACAAAATTGGCGAAGTTCCGCTCGATAATGGAGAACTTGAACTCATTCTTCGTCCGGATGCTCTCCCGCTGGCAGAAGGCGGCGATCCACTGGGAGAAGGTCATGCCATCCACCAGATCCTCCAGCAGCTCGTCGGCCTTGCGGTGGATGAACTCACTGTTGCTGTCCACCAGGGCGTCCAGCTCCGTCTTGTCCGTCACCACCGCCTTGTGGGCGATGATGTAGGCGGGATAGTCCGTCTGCCGCAGGAACGCCTTGCTTTGCAGGTCGCGGGCAATGAACATGCTGGTGGGCAGCTTGGCGCTGTCGATCTGCTGCTGATCCAGCAGGCAGTCCCCCACATAGGCCACGTTGTCCGGCGTCACCACGCCGATGTGCCCCGCGCTGTGACCCGGCAGCGGCAGAATGCCGAAGCGCACGCCGCAGAAGTCCAGATATTCGTCCTCGGGGCCAATGATGGCGTCCGCCGTGAAGCACTCCTCCAGAAAATACTCCCGGCTCTTGCCGTAGGTGAGGGCCACGTAGTTGGCCCGGTAGGCGTCGGGGTTCACGGAGATGCCTGCCTCGATGATATGGGCGGCGGCCCTGGCGCCGTAGCGCTGCTGCAAGTACCGCACGTTGCCGCTGTGGTCGAAGTGGGCGTGGGAGCAGATCACGCCCCGCAGGTGAAAGCCGTTGTCCTCGATCATGGCCGTCAGGCCGGAGCGATCCAGCTTGGCGTAGCCGGTGTCGATCAGCACGATATCCTTCTCCGTGATCTTATAAACCGGCAGCAGAGCGGTGTTGGCCTCCGCCACCCATGTATTTCCCAAAACATGGCGCAGTTCCATGGCATGCACATCCTTTCTCTCCGGCAGTATAACAGCTTTTTCACACCGCCGCAAGAAAAGAATCCGCATTTTTTTGATTTTCCCTCTATGCAAACGGAGAGAAATAAGGTAAAATACACGTTGAGCTATACTACCACAAATTGATATTTTGTCAAGTTACAAGGGAGAACACGCATGGACGAACCGAAATATAAGCGGGTGCTGCTGAAGATCAGCGGCGAGGCACTGGCCGGAGACAAGCACTTTGGCCTGGACTTTCAGGTGATGGGCCGGGTGGCCGACGTCATCAAGGAATGCAGCGCCATGGGCGTTGAGATCGGCGTGGTCATTGGTGGCGGCAACTTCTGGCGCGGCGTGAAAAACGGCGAGGGCTACATCGAGCGCTCCCGCGCCGACCACATGGGCATGCTGGCCACCGCCATGAACTGCATGGCCATGGCCGACGTGCTGGAGCAGAAGGGCGTGGACGTGCGGGTGATGACCTCGCTGGAGATCCGCGCCGTGGCCGAGCCCTACATCCGGGCCAGAGCCATCCGGCATCTGGAAAAGGGCCGCGTGGTCATCTTCGGATGCGGCACCGGCAACCCCTACTTCTCCACCGACACCGCCGCAGTGCTTCGCGCCGCCGAGATCGGCGCCGACGTGATCCTGCTGGCCAAGAACATCGACGGCGTGTACGACTCCGACCCCGCCAAGAACGCCGACGCGGTGAAGTTCGACGCCATCACCTATGACGAGGTGCTCAAGCGCCATCTGGCCGTGATGGATTCCACCGCCACCAGCATGTCCATGGACAACCACATCCCCGTGCTGGTGTTCGCCCTGAAGGACCCCTACAACATTGTCCGCGCCGTGCGCGGTGAAAAAATTGGAACGATCGTCAAGGAGGATTGAAAGACATGTTGAAGGATGAATACAAGATCTACGAGGACAAAATGAAAAAGAGCATCGAGTCCGTGGCCAACGACTTTGCCGCCGTCCGCGCCGGCCGTGCCAACGCCTCTGTGCTGAACCGCATCAACGTGGACTACTACGGCACCCCCACTCCCATCCAGCAGATCGCGTCCGTGGGCTCTCCCGATCCCCGCACGCTGCTGATCACCCCGTGGGACGCCAACGCCCTGAAGGGCATTGAAAAGGCCATTCAGGAGTCTGATCTGGGCATCAATCCCCAGAACGACGGCAAGAGTATCCGCCTGGCTTTCCCCCAGCTGACGGAGGAGCGCCGTAAGGAGCTGGTCAAGCAGATCCGCAAGTATACCGAGGGCGGCAAGGTGGCCGTGCGCAACATCCGCCGCGATGCCATGGAGAATTTCAAGAAGCAGCAGAAGGCCTCTGAGATTACCGAGGACGAGCTGAAGCTGGCAGAAAAGGACCTGCAGAAGATGACCGACGACAGCTGCAAGGAACTGGATAAGCTGCTGGAAAACAAGGAAAAGGAACTGATGTCCGTCTGATGGGCCTGTTCCAGAAAAAGCATGAAACGGCGGGACAGGTGGACATGGGCCGCCTGCCCCGCCATATCGCTATCATTATGGACGGCAACGGTCGTTGGGCAAAGAAGCGTGGGCTTCCGCGCACTGCCGGCCATAAGGTAGGCGCCGAGGTGTTCCGGGATATCGCCACCTACTGTCAGGAGCTGGGCATCGAATACCTGACCATCTACGCCTTTTCCACGGAAAACTGGAAGCGTCCCAAGGACGAGGTGGACATGCTGATGAGCCTGCTGGAGCAGTATTTGCAGGAGGCCATCGACACCATGGAACGTGACCACATCCGGCTGCGGGTGCTGGGCGACGTGGCGGGCCTGTCCCCCCAATTACAGCGGATGATCGACGAGACCAACGCCATCTCCACCCATTATCAGGGGTTTCAGGCCAACATCTGCCTGAATTACGGCGGCCGGGCGGAGATTTTGCGGGCCGCCCGTCTGTGCGCCGAAGCTGGCGAGGAGTGGACGGAGGAGAATTTCAGCAAGTACCTGTGGTCGGCGGGCATTCCCGATCCGGAGCTGATCATCCGCCCCAGCGGCGAGCTGCGGCTGAGCAATTTCCTGCTGTGGCAGTGCGCCTACAGCGAGTTTTATTTCTGCGATACCCTGTGGCCGGACTTCAAGCGCAAGGATCTGGATCTGGCGATCATTGATTTCCAGCACCGTGACCGCCGTTTCGGTGGGGTCGGGACGTAAAGAAAACATGCCGGTGGCATGTTTTTAGTCCCGATCGCGGCGGCTATATCCTGTTGCGGTGCCCAAAATTTCGCTGCGGCATTTAAGCCGCCGAAATTTTGACCGCTGCCACTCGTTCGCCGTGCTTTATCTGCCACCGGCAGCGCACGGCTCTCTCCCCGCCGCAGCATCCATCTGGTATTACACCGCACTATCTTTTTATCTCTCCTCCAGTCTCGCTTGCACTCGCCAGCCCCCTCACAGAGGGGGCCTTTGGGGGGCGGTGCGGCGTTCGGCAGACGCTGCGTTTATCCGCGGCGGCCTGTGGTCATGCCGCCCTACGAACGTTTGCCGTAACCGCTGCGTATCCCGGCGGGCCGATGTGGGCATCGGCCCCTACGGAACGTTTATCGCACCCTTTCTCGCATTACATACACAACAAGGAGCAACTATGTTACAGAGAATTCTCGTGGCGGTGGTGGGTATCCCGCTGCTGCTGTTTGTTTTGATCATCGCGCCGGACTGGGCCACGGCGCTGCTGCTGTGCGCGCTGTGCACCGTGGGCGCTCACGAGCTGCTGGCGGCGGCCTGCCGCAAGGAGCTTTGCCGCCGCTGGTGGGGCCTGAGCGCCATCATGGGCGTGACGGTGGTGCTGCGCACGTACCTGGCCGGGATCGGTCAGGACGGCGCGGCGGCGCTGATGGAATGGCTGCTGGCGGCATGGCTGGTGCTGCTGTTCGTCAGCGTGGTGGTGGAGTACGGCACGCCCCGTGCACTGGCCTTCCGGGATGTGTGCACCATCCTGATGGCGGGTATCGCCATCCCGCTGGCCTTCCAGTGCCTGATGCAGCTGCGGCTGATGGAGCACGGCGGCGGTCTGGTGATGATCCCGCTGGTGGCGGCCTTTTCCTCCGACTCGGCGGCGCTGTTCGCCGGGATGGCGCTGGGCAGGCACAAGCTGGCTCCGGCCGTCAGCCCCAAGAAAACCGTGGAGGGCTCCATCGGCGGTCTGGCCGGCGGCATGCTGGGCATGGTCATCTTCCGCATCGTGTTCTTTCTGGTGACGGAGGTGCAGCTGAACATCGCGTGGTGCGTGCTGCTGGGACTGGTGGGCGCTGTGCTGGGCCAGTTGGGCGACCTGAGCTTCTCCGCGATCAAGCGGGAGTGCGGCGTCAAGGACTATGGCCGTCTGCTGCCGGGTCACGGCGGCGTGCTGGATCGGTTTGACAGCGTGATCTTCGCGTCGCCGGTGGTGTGGCTGCTGATCAAGAGCATCACCCTGTATTGAGGAAAGCTATCATGACGAAAACCATTGCCCTGCTGGGCAGCACCGGGTCTATCGGGCGGCAGACGCTGCAGGTGGCCCGGGAATTGAAGCTGCGGGTGGCCGCGTTGGCCGCCGGCAGCAGCGTGGAGCTACTGGAAGCGCAGGCGCGGGAATTCTCCCCGCGCCTTGCGGTGCTTTATGACAAGGACGCGGCGGCAGAGCTGCGGCAGCGTCTGCGGGACACGGATATCGAGGTGCTGGCGGGGCCGGAGGGCCTGCTGGCGGCGGCACAGGCGGAGGAAGCCGACACCGTGGTCACCGCCGTGGTGGGCAGCGTGGGACTGGAACCCACGCTGGCGGCCATCCGTCTGGGACGGCGCATCGCCCTTGCCAACAAGGAGACGCTGGTGTGCGCCGGCGAGCTGGTGATGGCGGCGGCGCGGGAGTGCGGCGCGGACATCGTGCCGGTGGACAGCGAGCATTCCGCCATCTTCCAGTGCTTGCAGGGCTGCGCCGACCGCCGGGAGATCAAACGCCTGATCCTGACCTGCTCCGGCGGGCCGTTCTTCGGCAAGCGCTACGAGGAGCTGGAACACATGACGCCGGCGGACGCCCTGAAGCACCCCAACTGGAGCATGGGCGCCAAAATCACCATCGACTCCGCCACCCTGATGAACAAGGGGCTGGAGGTCATCGAGGCCATGCGGCTGTACGGCCTGCCGCTGGAGCAGGTGGACGCGGTGATCCACCGGCAGAGCGTTATCCACTCGCTGGTGGAGTTCCGGGACGGGGCGCTGCTGGCTCAGCTGGGCACGCCGGACATGAAGCTGCCCATCCGCTACGCCATGACGTGGCCGGAGCGGGCGGCCTCGCCGGAGGAACCCCTCGATCTGCTGAAGTGCGGGGCGCTGACCTTTGACGCCATCGACGAAACGGCCTTCCGCTGCTTCGCGCTGGCTCGGCAGTGCGCCAAAGAGGGCGGCACCGCCTGCGCCACCCTGAACGCCGCCAACGAGGAGGCGGTCTGGGCCTTTCTGCGGGGCGAGACCGGCTTCAACGGCATCCACCGGACGGTGGAAACGGCATTGGATCGGGCGACGGTGAAATACCGGCCAAGCCTTGCGGATATACTGGAAGCAGGCCGTCTTGCCCGGGAAACGGCGCAGGCGGTACTGTCACGATAAAGGAACGGTAAGCTATGACGACCATTGTGTATATTCTGGTGGCCATCCTCATTTTCGGCATTCTCATTGCCGTCCATGAGCTGGGCCACTTTCTGGCGGCCAAGGCCTGCGGCGTGACCGTCAACGAATTCTCCATCGGCATGGGGCCCGCGTTGTGGAAAAAGCAGAAGGGCGAGACGCTGTACGCCCTGCGGGCCATCCCCTGCGGCGGCTTCTGTGCCATGGAGGGGGAGGACGAGGACTCCGACGATCCCCACGCCCTGTACCGGCAGGGCTTCTGGGCCAAGCTGGTGATCTTCGCCGCCGGGGCCTTCATGAACTTCGTCACGGGACTGCTGATTCTGGTGATCCTGTACAGCGGCGCGAAAGCCTTCTACGACCCCACCATCACCGCCTTTGCCGACGGCTGCCCGTTACAGGGCGAGAACGGCTTGCAGGTGGGCGACAAGCTGCTGTCCATCGACGGTGAGCGGGTGTATATGTACTCCGACGTGGGGCTGCTGCTGGGGCTGAACAAGGACAGCACCTTCGACCTTGTGGTGCGGCGTGACGGCGAAAAGGTGACGCTGAAGGATTTCTCCATGGAAAAGCGGCAGTACACCGACCAGAACGGCAAGCCCTACACCGGCTACGGCATGTTCTTCGGCGTGAAGGAGGCCACATGGGGCGACCGGCTGGCCAACAGCTGGAACGGGGCCATGGACTTTGTGCGGCTGGTGCGGCTGAGCCTGAAAATGCTGGTGACGGGGCAGGCGGGCGTCCGTGACCTCAGCGGCCCGGTGGGCATCGTGTCCACCATGACCACCGTGGGAGAATCCGCCGCCACCGTGGGCGACGCCATCGCCGATATTGCCTATCTGGCGGCGCTGATCGCCGTGAATCTGGCGGTGATGAACCTGCTGCCGCTTCCGGCGCTGGACGGCGGCAAGATTTTCTTTCTTGTGGTGAACGCCGTCTCCATGGCGGTCATCAAGAAGCAAATTCCCCTGAAATACGAGAACTATATCCACTTTGCGGGGCTGGTGCTGCTGCTGGCGCTGATGGCGCTGGTGACGTTCAGCGACGTGTGGAAGCTGTTTAGCTGAAGGAAGGGCTGACTGTGAGCAGACAAATGAACATCGGCGGCGTGGTCATCGGCGGCGGCGCGCCCGTGGCCATCCAGTCCATGTGCAGCACCGCCACCGAGGATGTGGCCGCCACCGTGGCGCAGATTCTCCGTCTGGAGCAGGCGGGGTGCCAGATCATCCGGGTGGCCGTGCCCACCATGGAGGCCGCCGCCGCCATCGGTGCCATCAAAAAGGCCATCCATATCCCGCTGGTGGCGGATATCCACTTTGACTACCGGCTGGCGCTGCGGTGCGCCGCCGAGGGCGTGGACAAAATTCGCATCAACCCCGGCAACATCGGCTCTCATGAGCGGGTGCGGGCGGTGGCGGAGACCTGCCGGGAGCACCGCATCCCCATCCGCATCGGCGTCAACGGCGGCTCACTGGAAAAGCCGCTGCTGGCGAAGTACGGCGGCGTGACGGCGCAGGCGCTGGTGGACAGCGCCATGGGGCACGTGCAGCTGCTGAACGACTGCGGCTTTGACGATATCTGCCTGTCGGTGAAGTGCTCCCACGTGCCCACCAACATGGCGGCGTACAGCCTGCTGTCCCGCGAGACGGACTATCCCCTGCACCTTGGCGTTACCGAGGCGGGCACGCCGGAAATGGGCGTGCTGAAATCCGCCATCGGCATCGGCGGGCTGCTGTGTCAGGGGGTGGGCGACACCATCCGGGTCAGCCTCACCGCCGACCCGGTGGAGGAGGTCATCGCCGCCAAAAAGATCTTGCAGGCGGCGGGCATCCGGAAGTCCGGGCCTGACCTGATCTCCTGCCCCACCTGCGGCAGGACGAAGTATGACATGATCCCCATTGCCCGGGAGGTGGAGCGGCGGCTTCAGGGCTGCACCAAACCCATCACCGTGGCGGTGATGGGCTGCGCCGTCAACGGCCCTGGCGAGGCGCGAAGCGCCGATGTGGGCATCGCCGGCGGCGACGGCGAGGGCCTGCTGTTCCGCAAGGGCGAGATTTTGTACAAGGTGCCACAGGACAAGCTGGTGGACGCCCTGATGGCGGAGATTGAAAGGTTGTAAAAGAGCCGGCGGTAGAATGTGCGTAGGGGCGGGGTGCCCTCACCCCGCCGCGACGTGTGAATACCACCCCAACCCCATCACCTACCACACAGAGAAAAGGATGACACTATGACGGACAGAATACCGTTTTTTGATTTTTTTGACCGGTTTGTGCCGCCCCGTGAGCTGCGGCTGATGCTGCATGACGCGGCGGTGACAGGCGGCGTGCTGAACCGGGCCGAACGCACCATGGAGCTGGAGGTCGAGACCGGCGAAGCGCTGCCAGACGCGGCGGTGGAGGCCGTGCGGCAGCTGCTGATGGAGGAGTACCGCCTGCGGCAGCTGCGGATGATGGTGCGCACCGTCCAGCCCGGCAAGAAAACGAAGGATATCCTGATGGGCAAGCCCATCAAGGGCAAGCCCATCCCCATGGTGGAGCTGAACCCCAAGATGGGCGCCATCGTGCTGGAGGGCAAGGTCTTTGCCGCCGAGCTGTACGAGACGCGGCGTCGTGGCCTGTGGTGCCTGACCTTCGATATGACCGACTACAAGGGCAGCGTCACCGTCCGCAAATACATGGAGGAGGCCGAGGCCAAGCCGCTGGACGGCGCGGTGAAGGCCGGCATGTGGCTGCGGGTGCAGGGCATCGTGGAGCTGAGTCGCGACGGCAAGGATATCCAGCTGCGGCCCCTGAACATCACCAAGGTGGGCCACCAGGGCCGCAAGGACACCAACCCGGAAAAGCGGGTAGAGCTGCATCTCCACACCCGCATGTCCAACATGGACGCCCTGACCGACACCGAGTCGGTCATCAAGCAGGCCATCGAATGGGGCCACCCCGCCATCGCCGTCACCGACCACGGCGTGGCGCAGGCCTTCCCCGACGCGTGGCACACCGCCAAGGGGAAAATCAAAATTCTCTACGGCATCGAGGGGTACTTCGTTAACAATCTGGACGACCGCGTGGCTGTTCACGGCGGGCAGGATCAGCCCTTTGACGACGAGATTGTCTGCTTCGATATCGAGACTACCGGATTGAAGGTCACCACCGAGGCCATCACCGAGATCGGCGCGGTGGTGCTGAAAAACGGCCAGATCACCGACACGTTCCAGACCTTTGTGAACCCCCAGCGCCGCCTGACGCCGGAGATCATCGGCCTGACGGGCATCACCGACGCCATGCTGGCGGACGCGCCGTCCCTGAAGGAGGCGCTGACGGCCTTTCTGAAATTCGTCAACGGCCGTCCGTTGGCGGCGCACAACGCGCCCTTCGATATCAGCTTCATCCGGGCGGGCTGCGAAAAGGTGGGCCTGCCCTTTGACCCCACCTATGTGGACTCGCTGATTTTGGCCCAGAACCTGCTACCGGAGCTGCACAAGTACAAGCTGGACATCGTGGCGGACTATCTCGACCTGCCCGCCTTCAACCACCACCGCGCCAGCGACGACGCGGGCATGGTGGCCTATATGCTGGTGCCGTTCTTCCGGAAGATGCGGGACGAGCTGCACATCCACCGCATCCAGCAGATCAACAACGAAATGGCGAAGCTGCGGCCCAAGAGCGCTAAGTCCAACCGTTTCCCCAAGCACATCATCATTCTGGCGAAGAACAAGCTGGGCCTGAAGCACCTGTACCAGCTCATCACCGCCTCCAACCTGCAATACTTCCACCGGGTGCCCACCATCCCCAAGACGGAGCTGGCGGCTCACCGGGAGGGGCTTATCATCGGCTCGGCCTGCGAGGCGGGCGAGCTGTTCCGGGCGGTGGCGGATCACCGGGAGTGGGCGGAGCTGAAGCGCATCGCCAGCTTTTACGACTATCTGGAGATCCAGCCGGTGTGCAACAACATGTTCATGCTGCGCAACGGCGACGTGCAGTCGGTGAAGGAGCTGCAGGATTTCAACCGCACCATCGTGAAGCTGGGCGAGGAGCTGGGCAAGCCCGTCTGCGCCACCGGCGACGTGCATTTTCAGGAGCCGGAGGACGAGGTGTACCGCCACATCCTGCTGGCCAGCAAGAAATTCTCCGACGCTGACGCGCCGCTGCCCATCTACTTCAAGACCACCGACGAGATGCTGAAGGAATTCTCCTATCTGGGGGCGGAAAAGGCCCGTGAGGTGGTCATCGTCAACCCCCGGAAAATCGCCGATCTGGTGGAGGAGATCGAGCTGCTGCCGCCGGGACAGCTGTTCCCGCCCCGGCTGGAGAACTCCGAGCAGGAGCTGAACGACATGGTGTGGGCCAAGTGCCACGCCATGTACGGCGAGAACCCGCCCCAGCTGATCGTGGACCGGCTGAACGTGGAGCTGGCCAGCATTCTGGGCAAGTACGACGTGGTGTACATGTCCGCCCAGAAGCTGGTGCAGCGGAGTCTGGAAAACGGCTATCTGGTGGGCTCGCGTGGCTCCGTGGGCTCGTCGCTGGTGGCCTATATGTCCGGCATCACCGAGGTGAACTCTCTGCCGCCCCACTACTACTGCCCCAACTGCCAGTACGTGGAGTTCCAGACCGATCCCCAGTACGGCTGCGGCGCGGACATGCCCGACAAGGACTGCCCCCAATGCGGCACGCGGCTGAAAAAGGACGGCTTTGACATCCCCTTTGAGACGTTTCTGGGCTACGGCGGCGGCAAGGTGCCGGATATTGACCTGAACTTCTCCGGCGAGTATCAGTCCCGCGCCCACCGCCACGCCATCGAAATGTTCGGCAAGACCCAGGTGTTCCGGGCGGGCACCATCGGTACGCTGGCGGAAAAGACCGCCTTCGGCATGGTGAAGAAGTATCTGGAGGAGAAGGGCGAGACCGCCTCCAATGCCGAGATGAACCGTCTGACACAGGGCTGCGTGGGTGTGCGCCGCACCACCGGCCAGCACCCCGGCGGTCTGGTGGTGGTGCCCGACGACATGGACGTGGAGGACTTCACCGCCGTGCAGCACCCCGCCGACGACGCCAACAGCGACACCGTTACCACCCATTTTGAATACCACTGCATGGAGGACAACCTGCTGAAGCTGGACATGCTGGGTCACGATGACCCCACCATGATCAAGTACATGGAGGATCTCACCGGCGTCAACGCCCGGCAAATTCCGCTGGACGACCCGGACACCATGTCCATTTTCACCTCCTCCAAGGTGCTGGGGTACGAGAATGACGAGATACTGGGCCCCACCGGCGCCGTGGCTATCCCGGAGTTCAACACCCGGTTCACCCGCCAGATGCTGGTGGACACCCAGCCGGACAACTTTAATACGCTGGTGCGTCTGTCGGGCTTCTCCCACGGCACCGACGTGTGGCTGGGCAACGCCCGAGACCTGATCGTCAGCGGTACGGCCACGGTTCTGGAAACGGTGGGCTGCCGCGACGATATCATGCTGTACCTGATCTCCATGGGGCTGGACCCCAAGATGAGCTTCAAGATCATGGAGGCTGTCCGTAAGGGCAAGGTGAAGAAGGGCGGCTTCTCCGAGGGCTGGGAGGAGGCCATGCGGGAGCACAAGGTGCCCGACTGGTACATTGAGTCTCTTGCCAAGATCGGCTACCTGTTCCCCAAGGCTCACGCCGTGGCCTATGTGATGATGGCCTTCCGCATCGCGTGGTTCAAGGTGCACAAGCCGCTGGCCTTCTACGCCACGTTCTTCTCCATCCGTGCCAAGGCCTTTGACGCGGAGTACTGCTGCGCCGGTCTGGACGCCGTGAAGCGGAAGATCAGGGAGATCGAGAACAACAAGGACGCCACCAACGTGGAGCAGGATCTGATGGTGACGCTGGAGGTGTGCTACGAGTTCTATCTCCGGGGCTTCCACTTTGACACCATCAATATCTATGAGTCCGACGCCACCCACTTCCGCATCATCGGGGATGACGCGCTGCTGCCGCCCTTTGTGTCAGTGCACGGTCTGGGCGAGGCGGCGGCGCTGGCCACCGTGGAGCAGCGCAAGGGCAAGGAGTTCATCTCCATCGAGGAGTTCGCCATGACCTGCAACAAGCTCAGTAAGACCCACATCGAGCAGCTGAAGGCGCTGGGCGCCTTCGCCGGCATGGCGGAGACCAGTCAGGTGAGTTTGTTTTAAGGAAAAGAACCGGCCAAAGGCCGGTTCTTTTTGGCGGTTGGGGCGGTGCGGCGCAGCGAACCTCCGCCCCTACAACCGACCACCGTACCCATCCGTATAACGGCGGCGGCCTGAGGGCAGGCCGCCCTACGGAGCAATGCCGTACCCCTCCGTTTACCCCGCCGCCGCAACAAAAGAACCGCCTTTTTCAAAAGGCGGTTCTTTTTATCAATCAAACGGGAAAGCGTCCCTCAGTCGTCTTCCCGGCGGAGCTTGCGCTCCAGCTCGCGCAGCTTGGCGCGGCGCTCCTTCATGGCGGCGGAAGCGGCCTCCAGACGGGCGGCAAGCTCCTCCATGGCCTCGCCGTTCTTGCGGCGGCGGGCCTGCTCGTTCAGCAGCTCCTTCGTGCGGCGCTGGGCGTCCTTGAAGTCCCGGCGGGCCTGCTTCAGCCGCTCCATCATGGCGCGGGGATGGGCCTGCAATTCGGGATACGCCTGATGGATACGGCGCAGGAACAGGTTCCGGTCACGCAGCAGCTCGTGGACGCGGCGGCTGATCTCCTCGGTGCTGTCGCCCTCCTGGGCGTCGATCTCTCTGCGGACAATGTCCATCATCACGTGGGACACCACGCAGTCCGACACCAGCAGCGTCACGATGGCGATGGCGGCAAAGTGCAGCCAGAACAGCGGCAGCTTTTCGATCAGCCGGAAGTACACCGGGTCGATCCACACCACGATCACCACACTGGCCAGACCGAACAGCATCAGATTGCCGATCCACACCCGGCCGTTCAAGTTCATGGGCTTCTGGCTGTAGTCCCACCAGCGGGCATGGAACGCCTTCTCCATGTACCAGCTGATGAAGTACTCCAGTCCGCCGCAGATGAAAAAGCCCGCCAGAAAGATTTCGCCCGGCGTGCCGCCCCGGATGCCCACCAGGCCGCCCACCAGCACCGTCACCAGCACCACGCCGCTGCCGTAAATGGGGCAGTAGGGGCCGATGAGGAAGCCACGGTTGATGAACCGGTGGTACTGGATGTATTTCAGCGTGACCTCCATCATCCAGCCCAGCACGGAGAACACAAAGTACAGCACGATCAGTTGGCACAGCAGCGTCCAGTTCATAAGGGGCACCTCACGCGTCAGCAGTAGTGACATTATTATAGAGATACTGGGATATTTTGTCAAGAAATACAAAAAGGTGTTGCTTTTTTGTTAAAAGATGATATGATAGTTGGACTGATTGGGGGTGTTTCGCGCCCCACAGAGTTCTGCCGCACCTTTTTTGTGCGGCGGGGTGAGGGCACCCCGCCCTACGGAGCAACACCGTCCCCTTACCTCTCCCTTTGGGAGAGGTGGCCGAGCGCAGCGAGGACGGAGAGGGTCGGAACGTTAAGAAAACATGCCGCTGTAGCATCCTTCTTGGTTTGCACCGCATCATCTTTTAGCCCCGATCTCGGCAGCTATGCTGCCGTAGCATCTATCCGGACTTACACCGCACTATCTTGGATTCCCTCTCAGTCACCTACGGTGACAGCTCTCCCAAAGGGAGAGCCAAGGGTCTGTACCCCGCCGCTGCCCCACACGATAAACAAAAGGAGGATCACCCCCATGGCTCGTACCGGCCGCTATGAGATCGACATGTGCAGCGGCAAGCTGCTGCCGAAAATACTGACCTTCGCCCTGCCGCTGATGTGCTCCAGCGTTTTGCAGCTGCTGTTCAATGCGGCGGACATCGTGGTGGTGGGCAAATTCGCCGGGGATAACTCTCTGGCCGCCGTGGGCTCCAACGCCGCCCTCATCAACCTGATGGTGAACCTGTTCGTGGGTCTGTCGGTGGGCGCCAACATTCTGGCCGCCCGCTACACCGGCGCGGGAAACCGGGAGGGCCTGCGCCAGACGGTGCACACCTCCATGCTGCTGGCCCTCCTCAGCGGCATTCTGCTGGCGGTGGTGGGCGTTATCACCGCCCGGCCATTGCTGCACCTGATGCAGGTGCCGGACTCGATCTTGCCGCTGGCGGCGCTGTATCTGCGCATCTACTTTCTGGGCATGCCCGCCGCCATGCTGTATAACTTCGGCGCGGCGCTGCTGCGCTCAGTGGGCGACACAAGGCGTCCCCTGTACTACCTGATCGCCGCCGGCATTGTCAACGTGGCGCTGAACCTGCTGCTGGTGATCGTGTTCCAGCTGGACGTGGCGGGCGTGGCCATCGCCACGGTGGTCAGCCAGTGCCTGTCGGCCTTCCTGGTGGTGCGCTGCCTGATGCACGAGGAGGGCGATATCCGCCTTGAGCTGCGTGAGCTGCGCATCACTCTGCCCCGGCTGGGACAGATTCTGGAGATCGGCATTCCCTCCGGCATTCAGGGCGTGGCCTTCTCTCTGTCCAACGTCATCATTCAGGCCTCCATCAACGGCTTCGGCGAGACGGTGATCTCCGGCAACACCGCCGCCAGCAATATCGAGGGCTTTATCTACGTGGCCTGCAACGCCTTCTGTCAGGCCAACATGGCCTTCACCAGCCAGAACTACGGCGCGGGCAAGCTGGAACGGCTGAAGCCCATCGCCCTGTGCTCCGCCGCCTGCTCGGCGTCGGTGGCAGTCATCGGCGGTATGCTGTGCTGGGTATTCGGGCCGCAGCTGCTGCATATCTACTCCAACAGCGACACGGTGGTGGCCGCCGGTATGGCGCGCATCGCCATCATGTTCCCCCTGTACATTCTGTGCGGCCTGATGGACGTGATCGTTGGCTCCATCCGGGGCATCGGCTATTCCATCACTCCCATGATCGTCACGCTGCTGGGCGCCTGCGCCTTCCGGGTGGTGTGGATCGCCACCATTTTCCGCGTGCCCCAGTTCCACACGCCGGAGACCATCTACTGGTCGTACCCCATCTCGTGGGCGCTGACGTTCCTGACCCATCTGGTGTGTCTGGTCATCATGATGCGCCGGCTGTACCGCAGAGAGGGTGTGATGGCCAAGCATCACCACCTGACCCACCGCCACACGGCGTAAAAAAGTTTTGAAAAAAGCGGGAACCTTTCCTTTCTGTGCTGCGTCTAAAGGGACGTAATCAGCAAGAAAGGAAGGGTTTTTCCCATGAAAACGATGAAAAAGGTAACGGCGCTGCTGCTGGCGCTGATGATGGTGCTGTCTCTGGCCGCCTGCGGCGGCAAGACCGACAACGGCGGTAACAGCGACAACAACGGCAGCGGCGGCAAGGATCAGCCCGCTGCGGTGGACATGACGGCGCAGGAGGTGCTGGACGCCCTGAAGGAAAAGCTGGGCGACAGCTACGGCTGCGATCTGGCCGAGGATGAGAGCCGCATGACCGGCTATTATGAGCTGGACATGAGCAAGATCGACAGCTGGGCCGCCGAGAGCAGCGAGAACAGCGCCCTCGACCCCAGCACCGCCGTTGTGCTGAAGGTGAAGGACGGCTACGCTCAGGACACCGCCGCGCTGCTGCAAACCGGCTATCAGCAGGTGCTGGATTACTGCCGCATGTACAGCATGAACGTGGCGCAGGTGGAGCAGGCCCGTCTGTTCGTCAGCGGCGACTATGTGGCGCTGCTGATCCTGGGGCAGGGGCCTGACGACAGCACCGCCGACGAGGCGAAGCTGGCGCAGGACGAGGCCGCCAAGGTGGACGCCGCGTGGCAGGACATCTTCGGCTCCGCCGCCAACCAGCTGGTGGTGAAGTAAGCGCTGACCGTGGGGCAGGGGAGAGCCTCTGCCCCACGGCACATGAAAAAAACCGCCGCAGGGCAAATTCCCTCTTGCAATTTGCCGCGACATGTCGTACAATAGAAGAAAACTGAATAACAGGACGGCGCGCCGGTCTTGCGGGACTGGCGGCGGAATGGGGTGAGAGTCCCCGCGAGAAGGTCACTGTGATGCCCGCCCGGACGGGATAAGTCAGGTACGCAATGCGCTGCTCCTGGGCTTTCGCCATTCCCGAAGCCGAAGCACGAAGTGTTATCTGCGCACGACCTGCTTTGGCCGTGCGCTTCTCTTTTTCGCACGGCTGGGTATGGCTGTGCGCCTTTTTTCTTCCCGCAGCCGAACGCGGCGCAGAGCCGCAGCTTTCCATAGACAGGTGGGCGGGGTTTGCCGACCCCGCCCACCGCACCTCAATATGTGCGGCATAACCCAAGAAGGATGCTACAGCGGCATAGCCGCTGAGATCGACACTAAAAATATGCCACTGGCATATTTTCTTAACGTGTCGACACCGGCATGTTTTCTTAACGCCCCGACCCCGCCCACCGCACCTCATTCATAACGTTCGGAGTGCTCCACGACCCTTCTCCACACCTGTGGGGCGGCTCCGCGGCGTTGTCATACAACATGATACTTCCCCCTTATACCAAAAGCGGAGACGCAGCGCGTCTCCGCTTTTGGTATAGGGACTTCCCGTGGCCGCATAGCCTGACAGGGAGAGGAGGGGTGGTTATGTTGAACGCGGCGCTGCTGCTGTTGTGCCAGAGCATGTTCTGGTCGCTGCATCTGGCAGGCGGCAGCGGTTCGTTTCCCCGGCCGCTGACGGCGGAGGAGGAGCGGCAGTATCTGGAGCTGTGCGCCAAGGGCGATCTGGACGCCCGCAACGTGCTGGTAGAGCGCAACCTGCGCCTTGTGGCGCATATTATCAAAAAATACTACACCCAGGCGGAGGAGCAGGAGGACTTGATCTCCATCGGCACCATCGGGCTCATCAAGGCGGTGAACACCTTCAAGGCCGACAAAGGCATCCGGCTGGCAACTTATGCGAGCAGATGTATTGAAAATGAAATCCTTATGTACTTCCGGCGAACGAAGAAGCTGCAGGGAGAGGTGTCTCTCAACGAGGCCATCGAGACAGACGGCGACGGCGCGGAGCTGTCCATCGGCGACGTGGTGGGAAAGAGCGACACCATGCTGGAGGACCTGCAGGACAAGGACGACCGGGCGCTGGTGCGGCGGCTGGTGGCGGAGCGCCTGACGGAGCGTGAGGCCGACGTGATCCGCCGCCGCTACGGGCTGGAGGGCCGCGTGCCCCAGACCCAGCGGCAGGTGGCGGCGGCGTACAAGATCAGCAGGAGCTACGTTTCCAGAATCGAAAAAAAGGCGCTGGGAAAGCTGGAGGAGGCGCTGCGGGAGTACTGGTAAGAAAAAACGGAGACGGTCAAAGACCGTCTCCGTTTTTTCAGTCTGTCAAAAAACTACCCAAACGCCCCTGTTTCTGCTATAATAGAGGAAACGGGGGTGTTTACATGGAAGGTTGGAGAAAAGACGCACGGCATGAGCCAATCATCGTAGATTTGGAAGCGCTGGTACCGAAGGACCATCTGCTGCGGAAAATAGAAAAGGTCATGGATTATGAGTGGCTGTATGAACGGCTGGACCCGTACTACTGCCATGACAATGGCCGTCCCGGCACAGATCCGGTTGTGCTCATAAAAATGGTACTCATTCAGCATTTGTTCGGAATACCGTCTCTGCGGCAGACCTACCGGGAAATTCAGGTGAATGTAGCATATCGGTGGTTTCTTGGGTATGGATTGCTGGATAATATCCCCCACTTTGCGACGGTGAGCTATGCCTTCTGCCAGCGCTTCCCGGATGAGCTGACCAGTGAGATTTTTGAGCACATCCTCAAC
>CDZG01045742.1_pt1 | contig 57052 bp, 51 predicted proteins | sample 557741 | NCBI WGS metagenome assembly CDZG01 (sample SAMEA3182086, study PRJEB8094) | gut metagenome | biome: human; feature: gut; material: Stool; isolation source: human stools | place: Canada | collected 2013-01-21
GATATTATCCAGCAATCCATACCCAAGAAACCAACGGTAAGCATTATTCACCTGAATTTCCCGGTAAGTCTGCCGCAGAGACGGTATTCCGAACAAATGCTGAATGAGTACCATTTTTATGAGCACAACCGGATCTGTGCCGGGACGGCCATTGTCATGGCAGTAGTACGGGTCCAGCCGTTCATACAGCCACTCATAATCCATGACCTTTTCTATTTTCCGCAGTAGATGCTCCTTCGGTACCAGCGCTTCCAAATCTACGATGATTGGCTCATGCCGTGCATCTTTTCTCCAGCCTTCCATGTAAACACCCCCGTTTCTTCTATTATAGCAGAAGCAGGGGCGTTTGCATAGTTTTTTGACAGGCTGAGCATGGCGACAGCCATGCTTTTTTGTTTACTCTACCGTTGGTCGTGAAGTGGTTTTTCGCGGGAAATTTGCTTGACAAAAGGGAACGCTCTGGTATAATAAGTGTACCAATTGTCTTAGTACAGTTAAAAAGAAAAAATGTAAAAAAGAGGGAACATTTTCCGGCGCGGAAACGTCTATACATATATGGATAAAAAGCGCTTACTGGAAAAATAATTGCAAGGAGAAACAGAATGAAAAAATTTGCTGTTATTGCGCTGGCCGCCGTGATGCTGCTGTCCACGCTGGCGGGCTGCGGCGCCAATGCGGAGGGCGAGGCCTCGGTACAGTCTGTGTCCATGATCTGCGGGCTGAGTTCCACCGGTCTGGTGGATCGCTTTGCCGGCATGGTCACGTCTCAAAATGAGACGCAGGTGAAAAAGGATGATACCGCCACGGTGGACACCATTCTGGTGAAGGTGGATCAGGAGGTCAAGGAGGGCGACGCCCTGTTTACCTATGACATGAGTCAGGCCCAGCTGGATCTGGAAAAAGCCCAGCTGGAGCTGGACAACCTGAAAAACGAGCTGGAAAGCAAGAAGCAGGAAAAGGAGCAGCTGGAAAAGGACAAGAACGCCGCCAGCAGCGACGACCAGATGCAGTACACGCTGGAGATCCGCCAGGTGAACACCGACATCCTGCAGAAGGAGTACGATATCTCCGTCAAGGCCAAGGATATTGAAAAGCTCCAGAACACGGTGAAGAACGTGACGGTCACTTCACCGGTGACGGGCCGCGTCAAGTCCATCAATGAAAAAGGCGGCACCGACCAGACGGGCAATCCGCTGCCCTTCATGACCATCGTGGAGACCAGCGGCTTCCGGGTCAAGGGCTATGTCAACGAGAATAACGCCGGTACGCTGACGGAGGGCACCGCCGTGGTGATCCGTTCCCGCGTCAGCGACCAGACGTGGAAGGGCACCATCTCCATGATCGACTGGGCCAACGCCCAGCAGAGCAATCAGAACAGCTATTATGACGGCGGCAGCGACGATACCTCCAGCTCCAGCAAGTACCCCTTCTATGTAGAGCTGGAGAGCAGCGACGGTCTGCTGCTGGGTCAGCATGTGTACATCGAGCCGGACTACGGTCAGGATGCGGAGCAGGATGCCAACACCCTGAAGCTGCCCTCCTACTACATCAACGACGCGGATTCCTCGCCTTGGGTATGGGCCCAGAACAGCAAGGGCAAGCTGGAAAAGCGCAGCCTGACGCTGGGCGACTATGACGCGGAGATGGACGCTTACGTGGTCACCGACGGCCTGACGGCCGACGACTATATCGCCTTCCCCGACGAGAGCCTGAAGGCCGGTATGACCTGCGTCACCTATGACGAGAGCACCTTCGATCCCAGCGCGGGTGGCGGCGACATGGGTGATATGGGCGATACAGGCGACATGGGCGACATGAGCGGCGTGGACGACGGTATGGACGTACTGCCTGAGGGCGGCACGGACGGCGCGGTTGACGTGATGCCGGAGGACGGCGGCGCCGCGGCGCTGCCCGCCGTGGATGACGGCGCAGTTGCGGAGGGTTGAGCATGATCTTACAGATGCGCGATATTTGCAAGGACTATCCCATGGGCAAAACTGTGACCCGCGTATTGAAAAACGTGAATCTGGACGTGTCCGAGGGGGATTATCTGGCCATTATGGGGCCTTCCGGCAGCGGAAAGACCACGCTGATGAACCTGATCGGCTGTCTTGACGTGCCTACCAGCGGCAGCTATCTGCTGGGCGACCGGGAGATCACCAAGTGCTCCGGCAAGGAGCTGGCGGACGTGCGGAACAAGGAGATCGGCTTCGTGTTCCAGTCCTTCCACCTGCTGCCCAAGCTGACGGCGCTGGACAACGTGGCGCTGCCGCTGCTGTACGGCGGCGTGAAGAAGGAGGAGCGCCGTGAGCGTGCCCGTGCCGCGCTGGAAACGGTGGGGCTTTCCGACCGGGTCGACCACCGGCCTGACCAGTTGTCCGGCGGACAGTGCCAGCGCGTGGCCATTGCCCGCGCCATCGTGGGCAAGCCCCGGCTGCTGCTGGCCGATGAGCCTACCGGCGCGCTGGACAGCGCCAGCGGCGCACAGGTGATGGAACTGTTCCAGCAGCTGCACGCCGACGGCTCTACCATCATCATGATTACCCATGACCGAGGCATTGCCCATCACGCGGACACCATCATGACCATCAAGGACGGCATACTCAGCGGAGGAGAAAACGATGAATAAAACGGTAAAGCGGGCGCTGCTGATCGCAGGCGGCGTGGTGGCGGCCTGCGGCATTATCTGGGGCGGCCTGACGCTGGCCCGCAATGCCCAGCGGGGCAATGTGGATGTGTACGCCGTGTCGGATTTCGCCATGACCGACTACTGGGGCGATACCTCCCAGACCAGCGGCATGGTATCCACCGATAAAATGCAGAAGATCTACCTCTCCAGCACCCAGAAGGTCAGCAAGATCTATGTGGAGGAGGGGCAGACTGTCAAGAAGGGCGACAAGCTGCTGAGCTACGACACCACGCTGACCTCGCTGGATATCGAGCGGGCGGAGATCGACTATGAGAAGCAGAAGCTGGCCCAGAAGAACGCGGAAAAGGAACTGAACCAGCTGATGCTGGCTCAGGATCAGGAAGCGGTGGATAAAAAGGTCGCCGAGCTTCAGGCACAGATCGACGTGCTGATCGGCAAGAACCAGCAGGATTGGTATGATAAGAACTCCAAGCCCATCGAGTCTGTTGCCAAGCTGGAGGACGGAAAGAAGGCGCCCCCCCTGCAGGATCCGCGGGGCGACGGCACGGTGAGCGACGGCTCCAAGGCAAAGCCCTATTACTTCAACTGGAACACCGGCGACGCCCTGTCGGCGGAGAATCTGATGAAGCTGCTGCCTGACGGAGAAAGCAGCGCCTATGTGGTGCTGGTGATCCGGCAGAACAATAAAACGCTGGAGCAGGTCAAGAACTGCATCGGCCTGTATCTGGTGCAGACCACCGCTGACCAGCCGGTTCAGCCGGTGGATCCCGAGCCTACAGAGCCTACCGACCCCACGGAGCCCACTGAGCCGACGGAGCCCGTGGATCCTGTCACCCCGGTGACGCCGGTAAAGACGCTGAGCTTCTACTATGAGGATCTGCCCAGCATCGCCCAGCAGAAGCCGGACGGCGTGGACGATCAGGTCAAGGCCTTGCAGGCGGAGATCAACGCCCTGCAGCAGGCGGTGGCCTATCCCAAGGAGGAGCGGACCCGGATGATCCGCGACAAGAATCAGGAGATCGCCCAGCTGGACGTGACCATCAAGCTGGCGGCGGTGAATCTGGAAAAGACCAAAAAGGAAGTGGGCAGCGACACCGTTTACAGCGAGCTGGACGGCACCATCAAGGCAGCTCTTGACCCCAACAGCCCCGACTTCACCAATGACAAAGCGGTGGTGGAGGTTTCCGGAGGCGGTGGCTACTACATTGACGGCGCCCTCAGCGAGCTGGAGCTGGGCACGGTCAGCATCGGCGAAAAGGTGCAGGTCAACTCCTGGATGACCGGCGCCAGCGCCGAGGGCGAGATCGTGGAGATCAGCGACTATCCCACCGATAACGCCAACTCCTGGAGCGACGGCAACAGCAACGTGTCCTATTATCCCTTCAAGGTGTTCGTCTCTGAGGAGGCCGACCTGCGGGAGGGTGATTATGTGGATATGTCCTATCAGAACAGCACCGGCAGCGCTGACGGCAACACCCTGTATCTGGAGAGCATGTTCATCCGCACCGAAAACGGCAAGAGCTACGTGATGGTGCGGGACGACAACGGCAAGCTGGAAAAGCGCTGGGTGCAGACGGGACGCAACCTGTGGGGCAGCTATACCCAGATCCGGGGCGGCCTGACGGTGGATGATTTCGTGGCCTTCCCCTATGGCCGCAGCGTGGTCGAGGGCGCCGGCACCACCGAATCCACGCGGGATAAGTTCTACAGCGGCATGTAAGGAGGTGCGCGGATGCTGGAAAATATCAACCTCGCCTTTCAGGGCGTGTGGAGCCACAAGCTGCGCTCCTTCCTGACGATGCTGGGCATCATCATTGGCATTGCCGCCATCATCACCATCGTGTCAACCATCAAGGGCACCAACGAGCAGATCAAGCAGAACCTGATCGGTGCCGGCAACAACGTGGTGAATGTGACGCTGATGCAGGACAATAACCAGATGGATTTCTCCTATAACGCAGTTCCGGACGGCATCGCCATGATCACCGCCGACATGCGGGACGAGATCGACAAGCTGGATAAGGTGCAGGAGGCTTCCCTGTACTACTCCCGCAGCTGGGCCGACGGCGTGTATGTGGGCAACAGCTCCTTCAACGGCAATATTTACGGCGGCGACAGCCACTTCCTGTCAGTAGCGGGCTATATGGTCAACTATGGCCGGGGCTTCATCGACAGTGACTTTACCACCAGCCGCAAGGTGGTACTCATCGACGCCAACACCGCCCAGAGCCTGTTTCAGGGCCAGAACCCCATCGGCGGCACCATCGAGATCAAGGGCGAGCCCTTTGTGGTGGTGGGCGTGGTGAGCCAGAAAACCACCTCCGAGCCGGTCATCAACTCGGTCAACGACTACTATATGTACTCCGGCAACACCTCCGGCGTCATCATCATTCCGGATGCCTGCTGGCCCATCGTCTATCGCTATGATGAGCCGCTGTCTGTGGCGGTGCGTGCCACCTCCACCAACGACATGACCGAGGCGGGCAACAACGTGGCCAAGTACCTCAATGAGAATGTGGTGTCCACCGACAAGTGCAAGTATCAGGCCAAGGATCTGCTGCAGCAGGCCGCCGACCTGCAAAGCCTATCGGAGACCACCAACAAGCAGCTGATCTGGATCGCCGCCATCTCTCTGGTGGTGGGCGGCATCGGCGTTATGAACATCATGCTGGTATCCGTTACCGAGCGTACCCGCGAGATCGGCCTGAAGATCGCCATCGGCGCGCAGCAGAGCCGCATTCTCTGGCAGTTCCTGACGGAAGCGGCGGTGCTGACCAGTCTGGGCGGTATTCTGGGCGTGGCCTGCGGTATCGGCCTTGCCTATATGCTCAGCTCCATCATGGGAACGCCGGTCGCCATCAGTGTGGGCGCCTGCGCCGTCGCCGTGGCGTTCTCCATGATCATCGGCGTGGTGTTTGGCCTGATGCCTGCTGTGAAGGCGTCGAAGCTGAACCCCATCGAGGCGTTGAGGAGAGAATAAAAAGACTGGCAGAAGTGCGAGGCACTTTGAAGCGCTTATACTTTTATCCCCCACTGCTCCGTCAGGAGCGGTGGGGGTTGCCATTTTGCGTAGGAAGGCTGCCGATAGAAACCCTACAACCGTTTAGCGATATCCCGGCGTATGTCGTGGGGGCTTCCTTCTTTTGAAACAATGGCCGTTTGCATTGACGGGGGGACGGAAATGGAGTAAAATGTAGCATACGATAAAATTGGGCAAGCTATCGCCGTTTTTCGCGGTGATGGCATGATATAACAAGTCAGGAGGTGCCGGGAATGAGCGGTGATCGGCTGCGGCGCGGCGTGTGGGACAGTGCCTATGAATACTACGGCGCACATCCCTGCGACGGCGGCTGGGTGTTTCGTGTATGGGCGCCTCAGGCCCGCTGCGTGGCGCTGAGCGGAGACTTTAACGAATGGCAGCGCTGGGATATGCGCCGGCTGGAGGATGGCACGTGGGAGCTGACGGTGGAAAACGCCCGGCAGTTCGACGGCTATCAATACGTGGTGACCCAGGGCGACGGCCGGGAGGTCTGGAAATCCGACCCCTACGGCTTCCATCAGGAGACACGGCCCTCCACCAACAGCAAGCTCTACGACATCGGCGGCTACACGTGGCACGATGAAAAGTGGCGGCAGCGCCGGGAGGGCACCCACCCCGCCGAGGGGTACGTGAACATCTACGAGGTGCATCTGGGCTCCTGGCGGCGGGCAGAGGACGGCCAGGTGCTGAACTACCGGGATATGGCCGACCAGCTGGCGCTGTACGTCCGGGATATGTGCTATAACTACGTGGAGCTGCTGCCGGTGACGGAGTATCCGCTGGACGACAGCTGGGGCTATCAGTGCGTGGGGTATTTCGCGCCCACCAGCCGCTACGGCACGCCCCACGACTTCATGTATCTGGTGGACAGGCTCCACCGGGCGGGGATCGGCGTGATCCTGGATTGGGTGCCCGCCCACTTCTGTAAGGACAGCCACGGCCTGATCCAGTTTGACGGCTCCTGTCTCTATGAGTACAGCGACCCCCTGAAATGGGAGCATGAGAGCTGGGGCACCCGCGTGTTTGATTTCGGCAAGCCGGAGGTGTGCAGCTTCCTGCTGTCCTCCGCCGCCTACTGGCTGCGGGAGTACCACATCGACGGACTGCGGGTGGACGCGGTGGCGTCCATGCTGTATCTGGACTATGACCGCCAGCAGTGGCGGCCCAATCAGCACGGCGGCAAGGAGAATCTGGAGGCCATCGAGTTCCTGCGGCAGCTGAACCGCACCGCCTTTGCCATCGACGGCGCGGCGCTGATGGTGGCGGAGGAGTCCACCGCGTGGCCTATGGTGACCTATCCGCCGGAGGAGGGTGGTCTGGGCTTCAACCTGAAGTGGAATATGGGCTGGATGAACGACGTGTGCCACTATCTGAAGATGGATCCCTTTTTCCGCCAGCACCACCACCGGGACGTGACCTTCTCTATGGTGTACGCGTTTTCCGAGAATTTCGTGCTGCCGGTGTCCCACGACGAGGTGGTACATATGAAGGGCTCGCTGCGGGGCAAGATGCCCGGCGACAAGTGGCAGCAGCTGGCCGGTGTCCGCGGTTTCTACGCCTATATGCTGTGCCATCCCGGCAAGGTGCTGACCTTTATGGGCACGGAGCTGGCCCAGTGGCACGAGTGGGACTTCCGCAAGGCGCTGGACTGGTATCTGCTGGACGAGGAGGACGACTGCCGCCAGACCCATGCGTGCATCCGGGCGCTGAACCGGTTCTATAAATCCCACAAGGCCCTGTGGGAGAACGACCGGGACTGGGACGGCTTCCAATGGCTGGTGGCCGATGATAACTATAACAACGTGCTGGTGTTCCGGCGGACGGACCGCAGCGGCAAGTCGCTGGTGGCCGTTATCAACTTCTCCCCCGTGGCGGTGGAGGGCTATCGCTTCGGCGTGCCGCCCAAGGCCCGGTATGAGGAGCTGTTCAACACCGACGAGGAGCGTTGGGGCGGCAGCGGCGTCACCAACCCCCAGCCTATCAAAACGGAATGTATCCCCTCCCATCAGCAGGCCCAGTCCATTGCGGTGCGTGTGCCGCCGCTGGGCGCGGTGATCCTGCAGGGGAAAGGGAAGCTTATCAAACCATTGGACGGCCGCGAATAAGCGCCGTTCCCGGAAATCAGGAGGTGCAGCCACATGAAAAAAGAGTGTATCGCCATGCTGCTGGCCGGCGGACAGGGAAGCCGCCTGCATGTGCTGACCGGCGACATGGCAAAGCCCGCCGTCCCCTTTGGCGGCAAGTTCCGCATCATTGATTTTCCCCTGTCCAACTGTGCCAACTCCGGCATCGACACAGTGGGCGTGCTGACCCAGTACCGGCCGCTGGAGCTGAACAACTACATCGGCAACGGCCAGCCCTGGGAGCTGGATCGCACCAACGGCGGCGTTCACATCCTGCCGCCGTACCAGAGCGCCACCGGCGCCGACTGGTACAAGGGCACGGCCAACGCCATCTATCAGAACATCGGCTTTATCGACCTGTACGATCCCGATTACGTGGCGGTGCTGTCCGGCGACCATATCTATAAGATGGACTACTCCGACATGCTGCGCCGCCACAAGGCGGCCAACGCCGCCTGCACCATCTCCGTGATGGAGGTGCCCTGGTCGGAGGCCAGCCGCTTCGGCATCATGAACGTGGACGGCGACGACAACATTACCGAGTTTGCCGAAAAGCCCAAGAAGCCGAAAAGCAATCTGGCCTCGATGGGTATCTATATCTTCACATGGGCCAAGCTGCGTGCCTATCTCATCGCCGACGAGGCCAAGGAGGGCTCCAGCAACGACTTCGGCAAGGATATCATCCCCGCCATGCTGAACGCCGGGGAGAAGATGGTGGCCTACCGGTTCGAGGGCTACTGGAAGGATGTGGGCACGCTGGACAGCCTGTGGGACGCCAACATGGACATGCTGACGCCCGGCTCCGGCCTGAACCTGCTGGACGAGCGGTGGCCCATTCATGGCCGTACCGCCATCTGTCCGCCCGCCTATGTGGGCGAGCATGCCGACGTGGGCAACAGCGCCGTGGCCCGTGGCTGTGAGATTCTGGGCGAGGTGAAGAACAGCGTCCTGTCCACCGGCTGCCATGTGGGACGCGGCGCGGAGGTATCCTACTCCGTGGTGATGCCCGGCGCGGTCATCGAGGATGGAGCGCGGGTGTCCTATGCCATCGTGGGCGAGGGCTGCCGCGTGGGCGGTAAGGCCCGCGTAGGTGCGCCGCCGGAGGAAACCGGCGATCCCGCCGCGTGGGGCATTGCCGTACTGGGGCCTCACACCCATGTGGCGGAGCGGGAGGAAGTCCCGCCCAAAACCATGCTTGACCGTACTCATGGAAAGGAGGCCGCGCAATGAAGGGAATGCACGGGATCATCTTCTCCTATGGAGAGAAGCCGGGTCTGGGTCAGCTGACCGCCAACCGTATCCACGGCTCGCTGCCCTTTGGCGGCGATTACCGGGTGGTGGACTTTATCCTGTCCAACATGGTCAATGCCGGGATTACCGACGTGGGCGTTATCATGCACGGCAAGTGCCAGAGCATGCTGGATCATCTGGGTACCGGCAAAAGCTGGGATCTGAGCCGCAAGACCGGCGGCCTGAAGCTGCTGCCCGCCTTCGCCTACAGCGAGAGCTGGGGCGTGGTGGGGCCGTTCCGGGGCAAGATGGAGGCACTGGGCTGCGTCATTGAGTATCTGCGCCACATCCGGCAGGACTATGTGGTGCTGTCCGACAGCGATCTGGTGACCAATCTGCCCTTGCGGCAGGTGCTGGAGGCCCATATTGCCTCCGGCGCGGACATGACCTGCGTCTGCACCAGCCATCCCGGCGAGAGCGGCGACACCTATTTCAAGCTGGACAATACCGGCCGCATCGTGGACACCGCCTATGATATCCGCACACCGGAGGGCTATCAGAGCCTGAATATCTTCCTGCTGGGCCGTGACCTGCTGCTGGAGCTGGTGGAGGACTGTATGGCCCATGACCGCTACAGCTTCCGCCATAACGTTTTGCAGGACAAGGGGAAGGAGCTGCGGTTCAACGGCTATGTGTGGGACGGCTTTGCCGCCCGCATCAACTCGGTGCAGGGGTACTATCAGCGTAGCATGGAACTGCTGCGGCCGGAGATCCGGGCGGAGCTGTTCTGTCCCCAGCGCCCGGTGTACGCCAAGGAAAACGACGCTGCCTCCACCTACATCGACCCCAGCGGTGAGTGTGTCAATTCCCTGATCTCCGACGGCTGCGATATTCAGGGTAGCATCCGCAACTGCATCCTATTCCGGGGCGTCCGGGTGGAAAAGGGTGCCCACGTGGAGAACAGCATTCTCTTTAAGAACACGGTGGTGCGCTCCGGCGCATCCATCCGCTGCGTCATTGCCGACAAGAATGTGGAGTTCGGCTCTGACGTGGCCATGGCGGGCCACGCTCAGTACCCGCTGGTGGTGGAGAAGAATACGAAATTATAACTGGCATAACTGGCATGAAATCTGACGGCGAAGTAAGCCTCGCAGAGTTCGCCGCCCGCAGGCGGCGAAACAATCCAATTATTTTTCCGGCGGCGTATACGTCGGAAAAATACTTCTCGGCCGCCAGTGTGTCCGAAGGACGCGCGCAGTCGGCCGCAAGCCATATTGGCAGAAAAATCGCAAGATTTTTCGCCAGCTATAATGAGGAGGACGACTTATGAAAATACTGTTTGCCGCCAGTGAGGCGTTTCCCTTCTGCAAGACGGGCGGTCTTGCGGACGTGGCCGGCAGTCTGCCGGTATCTCTGGCCGAGAACGGCGATCAGGTGGCGGTGATCCTGCCGCTGTATGATAAGATCCCCTACGAGTGGCGGCAGCGGATGGTTTACCGCAGCTATATCTATGTGGACGTGGCATGGCGGCACCAGTACTGCGGCCTGTTCGTCATGGAGTATCGGGGCGTGACGTGGTATTTCGTGGATAACGAGCACTATTTCCGCCGGGGTCGGTTGTACGGCGAGTATGACGACGGCGAACGCTTCGCCTTTTTCAGCAAGGCGGTGGTGGATCTGCTGCCCAGTCTGGACTGGATGCCGGATGTGATCCACTGCAACGACTGGCAGACGGCGCTGGTGCCCATCTATCTCAAGGACGTTGCCACCCGCTGGGACGCGGTGCGGGGTATCAAAACCGTGTTCACCATCCATAATATCGAGTATCAGGGCCGCTATGGCCCCGACACCGTGGCCGACCTTTTCGGTCTGCACGAGGGCTGGTGGAACGACGGCACGCTGCAAATGGACGGCGACGTGAATCTCATGAAGGCCGCCATGCTGGTGTCCGACGCGGTCACCACCGTCAGCCCCACCTATGCCGCCCAGCTTCACGACGATTATTATGCCCACGGCATGGCCTCCATCGTGGATACCATCGGCTACAAGCTGCACGGCGTGCTGAACGGCATCGACATGACCTCCTACGACCCGGCCCATGATATGGCCATCCCTGTGCACTACGGCCCCGACGACATGACCGGAAAGGCTGCCTGCAAGGCTGACCTTCAGGTGTCGCTGGGACTGCGGGAGGAGCCGGACACGCCGCTGCTGGCGGTGGTCAGCCGTCTGGTGGGCCACAAGGGCATGGAGCTAATCCGGGACGGCTTTGACGGCATTATGGCCACCGGGTGCCAGCTGGTGGTGCTGGGTCAGGGCGAGGGCTATTACGAGGACTTCTTCCGGGCGCAGGCGGGCCGTTATGTAGGCCGCACCGCCGCGCTCATCACCTATTCCGAGGGGCTGAGCCGCCGCATTTACGCCGGTGCCGACCTCTTCCTGATGCCCTCCAGGAGCGAGCCTTGCGGCCTTTCCCAGATGATCGCCATGCGCTACGGCGCGGTGCCCATCGTCCGCCGTACCGGCGGACTGGCCGACAGCGTGCATTCCTGTCAGGTGGGCCAGCCGGACGGCACGGGCTATCTTTTTGAGGACTATGACGCCGGGGCCATGCTGTCCGTCATCGGGCAGGCCACCGGACTTTACAAGGGCGACAGGACGGGCTTTGCCGCCGTCCAGCGGCGGGGCATGACCGCCGACTTCAGTTGGACGCGCAGCGCCCGTCTCTATCACGATATTTATTCCAAGCTGTAAGGAGACAATCGCATATGACCTATACCAAGCATGATATGAAGGAGGCTATCATCCGCAAGCTGCGGCTGAATTACGGCTGCACCGAGCAGCAGGCCAGCGACGGCGAAATGCTGAAGGCCTGCGCCATGGTGCTGCGCGACATTATGGCCGAGCACGGGGTGGAGAGCCGGGAGAAGGCCGCCCGCGAGGGCGCCCGCCGGGTTCACTACCTGTCGCTGGAGTTCCTGATGGGCCGCAGCCTGATGAAGAACGCCTATAACCTGAACGTGCTGCCCCAATTGCAGGAGGCCATTGAGGACTTGGGCTTCAAGGCCGCCGACATCTTTGACATGGAGCCGGACGCAGGTCTTGGCAACGGCGGTCTGGGCCGTCTGGCCGCCTGCTATCTGGACAGCATGACCACGCTGGAGATTCCTGCCACCGGCTACTCCATCTGCTACGAGCTGGGCCTGTTCAAGCAGAAGATCGTGGAGGGGCAGCAGGTGGAGTTGCCCGACGACTGGAAGCCGCTGGGCGATGCGTGGCTGCTGCCCAAACCCCAGGAGACGGAGGAGGTCCACTTCGGAGGCACCGTCCGCACCCGCTGGGACAACGGCCACCTGATGGTGGTGCACGAGGACTACACCCGTGTGCTGGCGGTGCCCTGTGACATGGAGATCGCCGGTTACGACACCGACCATGTGAATACCCTGCGGCTGTGGGATGCCAAGTCCCCCAAACCCATCGACATGAAGCTGTTCTCGCAGGGCCAATACCTCCGCTCCGGCGAGGAGCGGGCCATGGCCGACGTGATCTCCAAGGTGCTGTATCCCGAGGATAACCACTACGAGGGTAAGTCCCTGCGGCTGAAGCAGCAGTATTTCTTCGTGTCCGCTACGGTGCAGTCCATCACTCGCCAGCATATCCAGCAGTACGGCACGTTGAAGAACTTCCACGAGAAGAACGTCATTCAGATCAACGACACCCACCCCGCGCTGGTGATCCCGGAGCTGATGCGTATTCTCATCGACGACGCGGGCCTTGGCTGGGACGAGGCGTGGGACATCACCACCCACTCCGTGGCCTACACCAACCATACGGTGCTGGCCGAGGCGCTGGAGGTCTGGCCGCAGCAGCTGTTTGAGTTGCTGCTGCCCCGCGTGTGGCAGATCCTCACCGAGATCGCCCGCCGCTATCAGGAGAAGATCACCGAGTTCTACCACGGCGATATGGACAAGGTGGCCCGTATGGCCGTCATCTGGGACGGCGCGGTGCGGATGGCCAACCTGTGCATCGCAGGCGGCATGGCGGTCAACGGCGTCAGCGCCCTGCACTCGGATATTCTCCGGAAGGACGTGTTCCGCGACCAGTGCGTCATGGAGCCGGACAAGTTCAAGAACGTCACCAACGGCGTGGATCACCGCCGCTGGCTCAGCCAGATCAACCCCGGCCTTGACAGTCTGCTGAAGGACACGGTGGGGGAGGGCTACCTCACCCACGCCGGTGAAATGAGCGGTCTGGAGCGCTGGGCTGACGATAAAGAGGTGCTGCTGCGGCTGGGCCAGATCAAAAAGGCCAACAAGGATGCCTTCGCCAAGTGGGCCTATCGCCAGCAGGGCGTGGTGCTGAACACTGACGGCATCTTCGATGTGCAGGTGAAGCGCCTGCATGAGTACAAGCGCCAGCTGATGAACGCCCTGCATATCATCTACCTCTACCAGCAGCTGCGGGACGATCCCAACATGGCTTTCACGCCCCACACCTTCCTGTTCGGCGCCAAGGCTGCACCCGGCTATGCCGTGGCCAAGCGGATCATCCATCTCATCAACTCCCTTGCCAATGAGATCAACAACGATCCTGTCTGCAAGGATAAGCTGCAGGTGGTGTTCCTGGAGAACTACCGCGTCTCCATGGCGGAGATGCTGATGCCCGCCAGTGAGGTGAGCCAGCAGATCTCCACCGCCGGCAAGGAGGCCAGCGGCACCGGCAACATGAAGTTCATGATGAATGGCGCCCTGACCGTCGGTACGCTGGACGGCGCTAATGTAGAGATGCATCAGGTGCTGGGGGATGACAATATGTTCCTGTTCGGCCTGCGCTCTGACGAGGTGGCCCACCTCCAGCACAGCTATGATCCCCACCTGCTGTATGACCGTGACCCCATGCTGCGCCGTGTGGTGGATCAGCTGAAAATCGGCTTCTCCGACGGCGTCAGCTACGAGGATCTGTGGCAGCGGCTGGTGTTCGGCGCGGACTGCCCGCCGGATCAGTATATGCTGCTGGCCGACCTGCCCTCCTATGCCGAGGCGGAGCAGCGCATGATCCACGCTTATGCCGATCAGGAGAACTGGAACCGCATGAGCCTGATCAATATTGCCCGCAGCGGCATCTTCGCCGCCGACCGTTCCATCGCGGACTATGCCGACACCATCTGGCACGTGCCGTATAAGAAGTAATGCTAAAAAATAAACGCCGCAAACGCGGCGTTTATTTTTTAATAGTTGGGGTCTTGCAGTTCTTTCCTGATTTGGGCGAAGGCGGCGTCCTCGCCCTGCTCCTTCAGCATCAGCAGCCACCGTTCCAGCAGCGCCGCCGTGTCGGTATGCATGTAGCGCCCGGCGTCGGTGTGCTTCAGGTCCTTGCTACGCTGGTAGTACTCCCACGGCGAGGCGTCGGTGTATTTCTCCTTCTGATACACCCGGCAGGCGGCGATGCGGTCGCAGAACATCTCTGCCACGTATTTTTTGGGCATCTTGCACCCGCCGATGTACACGCTGCCGTCCTCTCGCAGACAGTAGTCGATCCAGTACTCAAAGTGGTGGAGGTTGCGGCCCTTGTGGTGCAGCCACGACAGGCTGACGCCGTTGGCGATGCGCTCGGCGTCGTTGGGACTGCGGTAGCCCTGATAGTACTTCACGCTGCGCCAGAACTCGGTGGGGCTGTACTTGCTCAGGTCGTGGGTCAGGCCCTGCCAGACCAGACCAAGCTTCCAGCAATAGTGCCGCACCAGACGGCGATGGGTGTTGACGGTGTGCAGATGGTCAAAAAGATGCATGGCGCGGCCTCCTTTGAACTGGTGTGGCAATAGTATAGCACATTTTTTCGCCGGTGCATAGAAAAAGCGGGGGACTTTTTCGGAAAAACCATTCCTTGACGAAGGATGCCCCACCCCGTATAATGAAAGTAAACGGCGGACACGCGTCCGCCGCCTGTGAAAAACTGGCAAAAAGCAAGGAGAGACCGAATGGTAAAAATTGCCTTTTGTGATGATGATATTGCGGTGGTGCGGCAGATCACCGCGCTGCTGAACAAATACCGGGAAACGCGGGATCAGCCGATGAAATGCCATGCCTTTGAAAGCTCGTTGGAGCTGCTGGCGGCCATGGAGCAGGGGCTTCGTCCTGACGTGCTGCTGCTGGACGTGATCATGCCGGGGGAAAACGGCATCAGCGCCGCCCGTGAGATCCGGGAATACGACCGGAATGTGAAGATTATTTTCCTCACCTCCTCGGCGGAATACGCGGTGCAGTCCTATACGGTGGATGCCTATTACTATCAGCTCAAGCCCATCCGGGAGGAGACCTTTTTTCAGGTGCTGGATTCGGTGCTGGACGAGTGCTGCCGCAGCGCGGAGAACAGCGTGATGCTGCGCTGCAAAAGCGGCATCGTCCGCGTCCGGCTGGAAAAGCTGATGTACTGCGAGGTGGTGGGTCGGACGCTGCTGCTGCATCTGGACAACGGCCAGGTGCTGGAGAGCGCTGGCGGTCTGGACAAGCTGGCGGCGGAGCTGACGGCCTATGAAAACTTCGTGCGGCCCCACCGCTCCTATCTGGTGAACATGGACCACATCCAGAGCATCTCCTACCGGGGCTTGCAGCTGACGGATCAGACGGAGATCCCCATTCCCCACGGGCGGTTCTCGGAGCTGAAGGAGCGGTATCTGGAGTACGCCTTCAGCCGGAAGCAGGTGCTGCTATGCTGGGCGGCACCGTGTGGAGCAGCGACGCGCTGTGGAACGGCGTGACGCTGCTGAACGACGCGGCGGTGGGCGTGTACGGCATGATCCTGTCCGCCGCCTTCTGCGGCATCACGTGGACGAGGGGGAAGAAGTGGACCTATGGACTGTCCATGGCGGCGATCCTGCTGGCGCAGGCGGCGGTCTATGGCATGACCACCGATCTCCAGCTGCTGAAGCTGCTGTACCCGCTGGTGACCCATATGCCGCTGGTGCTGGTGCTGGCCATCATCGAGCGGAAGCTGCTGTGGCCGACCATTTCGGTGCTGACGGCCTATCTGTGCTGCCAGCTGCGGCGCTGGCTGGCGCTGCTGCTGACGGCGCTGATGTCCGGCGGGGCGGAGGTGCAGACCGCGGCGGAGCTGGCGCTGACGCTGCCGCTGCTGCTGGGGCTGCTGTACTTTGTGGCGCCTGCCGTGCGGACTATCGCAGGCTATAAGCCCGCCATGCAGGTGCGCTTTGGCCTGATCCCGGCAGTGGGGTATCTGTTTGACTACCTGACCCGTATCTATACGGATCTGCTGGCACAGGGTACGCCGGCGGCGGTGGAGTTCATGCCCTTTGTGTGCTGCGTGGCGTATCTGGCCTTTGTGCTGCGCAGCTCCGCGGAGAACGAGACGCGCCTGCGGCTGGAGCAGACGCAGGAGAACCTGCATTTGCAGGTGACGCAGGCCACCCGCGAGATCGCCTCCCTGCGGGAGTCGGAGCGGCGGGCCAGCACCTATCGCCACGACCTGCGCCACCACATGCAGTATCTGGCCGGGTGCATCGAAAACGGCCGCACGGAGCAGGCACAGGCCTATATCCGGGAGGTCTGCGCGGAGATCGAGAGCCAGAAGGTGCGCGTTTTCTGCGAAAACGAGACGGTGAACCTGATCCTGTCGGCCTTTGCCGGACGGGCGGAGGAGAGCGGCGTGCCCCTGCGGGTGCGGGCGGAGGTGCCCCATTTTATCCCGGTGGCGGAGACGGATCTGTGCGTACTGCTGTCCAACGCGCTGGAAAACGCCCTGCATGCCTGCCAGCGGCTGCGTCAGACGGGTGAACCCTGCGATATCGAGCTGGTGGTCTACGAAAAGAGCGGCAAATTCTTCTTGCAGGTGACCAACACCTGCCCGCCGGGCGTGACCTTTGAAAAGGGCCTGCCGGTGACCCGCGAGCCGGGGCACGGTATCGGTGTGCGGAGCATCTGCTCTATTGCTGAGCGGTATAACGGCATGTATTCCTTCTCGGAGAAGGATGGCCGCTTCGTGCTGCGGGTGTCGCTGTAGGCGGGGCGGCGATTGTGTCGTTTTTTCGGTCGATTCATGCACTTGGCACAACAGCGGCGGCGGTTTGGAGTACACTGTACCCATGAGCCGCAGCCTTACATTATGGAAACGGCGGTGCGGCGCGCAACGTAATGAGCACGAGCTGTCGGCGGATACGGAGCGCTATCTGTATCCGCCGCTTTTTTTGCGGGAGGGGAGCATGTATGAGGACGTTTGTCCTGATCCTGCTGCCCGCTGCCGCGCTTGTAGTGTGGGCCATTGTGGAGGAGCGGAAGCTGCGGGCTATGGACAGCGGCGCGGGAAAGGCCATGCAGCAGGTAGGTGTGCGTCTGGCGGCCTGCCTTGACGCCGTGGCGGCGCTGCTGGATCTGACATGGGATTATACCGCCCGGCAGGCGCCGCAGGCAGAGACCGTGCGGAGCGGTCAGGGCGTGATCGTCTCCGCCTCACAGGCGGCGGACGTAACGGCGCAGGAGGCTCTGGCGCTGGACGCGCTGCGGTATGTGGAGACGGTGGCGGTGCAGTATCCGGCGCTGAGAAGCGACGCGGCGTATATCCGCGCCATGGCCGCCATAGACTGTGGCCGTCAGATGCTGCGAAGCAGCCACCAACAGTATAATGACGCCGCGGAGCGCTTCAACGCCGCGCTGCGGCGGATGCCTGCGCGGCTTATTGCGGGGCTGATGGGGTTCCGGCCCCGTACCCTGCTGCCGGATGACCGGCCGTAAGGGCCTGAGAAACGAAAAGAGAGGGAGGATGCCTGTATGGGCCTGTTCAGCAACAACAAGAAGCTCTGCCCCATTTGCGGGAATCCCACGCCCCGGCTGCTGGCCACCAAGGTGGAGAACATGCCCATCTGCAAGGCGTGCGACAAAAAGGTGGATCTGCCTGTGGGCACGGTGGATAAAATGACGCTGGAGGAATTCCAGCAGTACATGGCGTACTATGATGAGAATGAGCCCCTGCGCAGGCAGTTCCAGCGGACGTACCTGTATGCCTTCGGCCTGTTTTCCGGCGATCTGGTGGTGGACGATACCCACCGTTTGCTGCGGCTGAAGCAGAATGACGACGCGCTGGTGCTGAAGGGGAGCGACATCCGCTCCTTCCGCATCTGCGAGGACGGCTTTGTGCTGTATGAAAGCGGCAGCGGCGCGCTGCTGTGCCACAACAGCAAGGTGCCGGACGCCGCCAGAAGCCAAAAGGCGGCGATCTCCCGCTTCTATCAGGAGAAGCAGGAGCGCCAGCGGATGCAGTACATGGCCGAGCTGCACGAAACGCTCCATTCGGATCACGACCATGACAAGGATCGTGACGCGGAGCGGCGGCTTCCGCCGGAGCCCACTTTTGAAGCGGCGGCTCCCGTGAAGCAGTTTACCGTAGAGGTCAGGCTGAACCACCCCTACTGGAAAAAGTTTCAGGGCGAAGTGGACGCGCCGGGCTATGACCGCCATCAGCCGGATGTGGAGGACTATCTGAAGGAATACCGGGCCAAGTCCGGCGAGCTGCTGGAGCTGGCGAAGCACCTGATGCGCCTGATAGACCCGGCGGCAAAGGAGCGCTGGGACGGCGCCGCCACGGAAAAGAAGGCGGCGGCAAAGCCTGCCGCTGCGCCGGTGGACGTGGTGACGGAGATCCAGCGCTATAAGGGCCTGCTGGACGCCGGTATCATCACCGAGGAGGAGTTTACTGCCAAAAAGCGGCAGTTAATGGGCATTTAACGGACAAAAAGCGACATTCAAGAGTGTGTAAGGAGCGTATATGAAGAAAAAGATTGGCGCGCTGCTGCTGGCGGTGCTGATGCTGCTGACGCTGTGTACCGGCTGCATGGACATGGAGGACGATACAGTTTGGGACGACGGCAGCAGCTGGGCGGTATACTGGTATCTGTGCGGCAGCGATCTGGAGTCGGAGGGCGGCTTTGCCACCGGCGACCTGTCGGAGCTGCTGGAGGTGGAGCTGCCGGAAAACGTGACGGTGGTGATCCAGACCGGCGGTGCTGCCCAGTGGCAGAATGATGTGGTGGAAGCCGATAAGCTGCAGCGCTTTGTCTATAACAGCGAGGGCTTGCAGCTGGTGGACGAACAGCCCTCGGCCAGCATGGGCGACAGCGAGACGCTGGCGGATTTCCTGCTGTTTGCCAAGGAGAACTATCCCGCCGACAAGACGGCGGTGATCTTCTGGAACCACGGCGGCGGATCGGTGTCCGGCGCGTCCTTTGACGAGCTGTACGATCTGGATTCCCTGACTCTCAGCGAGATGTACAGCGCCTTTGTTCAGGTGTGGGAGCCCAGCAACGAGCTGGGCCAGCAGCCGCTGGAGCTGGTGGGCTTTGATACCTGCCTGATGGCTACGGTGGACACGGCGTATACCTTCTGCGATCTGGCCAAGTATCTGGTGGCGTCGGAGGAGACGGAGCCCGCCAACGGCTGGTATTACTCCCAGTGGGTGGGCACGCTGGCCAAGCAGCCCGCCATGGACGGCGCGGCGCTGGGCCGCGTCATCTGCGACGCCTATTACGAGGGCTGCGAGCTGGTGGGCACCGAGGACAATACCACCCTGTCCGTGACCGACCTGTCCAAGATGGGCGACCTGCTGGACGCCTATGAGAGCTTCGGCAAGGAGGCGCTGGCCGCCGCCTGCGCCGATCCTGGCTTCTTCTCCCAGATGGGTCGCGTGGCGGCACAGGCGGAGAACTACGGCGGCAACACCCGTGAGCAGGGCTATACCAACATGGTGGATCTGGGCCATATGGCCCGGTGCAGCACCGACCTGCTGCCCAGCGCTCAGGCTGTGCTGGACGCGCTGGATCAGTGCGTGCTGTACCGCGTCAACGGCGTGTACCGTACCGAGGCCACGGGCCTGTCCTGCTACTATTCCTATAACGGCGATGTGGACGATCTGAACGGCTATATCGACCAGGGTGCAGGCACGGCGTTCAAGTACTTCTATTCCTATGAGCTGACCGGCGGTCTGAGCCAGGAGGGCATGGAGTACGTGGCGGACATGAATGTTGAGGAGCTTCCGGAGGTGGAGGATCTGACCGCCATGGGCTGGGACGGCATCGGCCTGACGGTGGACGACGACGGTGTGGCCACCATGACGCTTGGCCCCAAGGCGGACAGCATTCTGACCAACATCGGCTTCACGCTGCTTTACGTGGACGCGGAGCAGAATACCATGCTGCTGCTGGGTACCGACAACGACATGAACGCCGACTGGGAAAACGGCGTGTTCTCCGACAATTTCCGGGGCGTGTGGGGCAGCATTGACGGCTGTCTGGTGTACATGGAGCTCAGCTACGCCGGTGAGGACTATAACCTCTATTCCGTGCCGGTGCTGCTGAATGATGAAGAATGCAATCTTCAGGTGGCCTACGACTTCAATGAGGAGGAGTGGATCATTCTGGGCGCGCGGCAGGGCATCGACGATACCGGTATGGCCGACAAGGAGCTGCGGCAGCTGGAGACCGGCGATGAGCTGACCATCCTCTGGTACATGGATAACCTGTCCAGCGACGAGGACAATCTGGAGGCCTACGCCGTCGAGACCATCACCGTTACGGAAAACACCGCTTTCGGCGAGTGCGAGCTGCCGGACGGCGACTATGTGATGATGTTCGAGATGCAGGACGCCATGGGCAACTACGCCTATTCCGATGGCGTGATGTTTACCTGCGAGGGCGGCGAGATCTACACCAGCACCCTGTGAAAATGAGGATATGAGCTGCACCCTGCGGTTTATATAGGCAGCAATGTATTGAAATTTGGAGGATTATGAAATGAGCATGAAGAAGCTTCTGGCCTGCCTGCTGGCACTGATGATGGCGCTGGCGCTGGTAGCCTGCGGCGGCGATACCGCCGGTGACGACGCGAACGTGGACGATCAGAGCCCGGCCGTGGAGGATGACGCCAATACCGGAGCAGGCGCCGGCACTCCGCTGGAGACCATGACCTTTGTGGAAGTGCCTGAGTACATCGTGGGCTCCCGCTGGGAGTTCTGCGGCGGCTTTGTCAACGGCACCGAGATGAGCGACGAGCAGGCCACCAACACCCTGAAGGGCTGCAACGGCGTGCTGGAGATCGACTTTAACGACGTGGACGCGGTGGATTACCTGAACGGCGACACGGTGCTGACTGGCAGCTGCGGCGCGGACGAGGAGAACATGATGGTGGTCATCACCATGCCCAACGGCGACGGCACCAGCACCGACCTCACCTGCCTGTTCGCCGACCTGAACGGCACCACCATCATGGTGATGCTGGAGGGCGACGACAGCAACAACGGCCTGTATTTCAGAATGATCGAGGAGGGCTAAAAGCCTCCGGTCAATTTACTTAGCTGCACAGAGCGATCCGGCAAGACAAGGGGAGAGGGTTCTTGCCGGAACGCAGACAATAGAGCGCGGAAACCTCTTTCCTCGTGCAGATTTTAGGCAGGACAAAGGACAGACGCATGGCGTCTGTCCTTTGCCCGTTTCTGCACGCCGGATAGAATCGACCCCATCGGCTTTCAAGAAAGCCGATGGGGTCGATTTATTGGAAAAGATCTTGGTAAACCCTTGCGGAGTTTACAGGTTCTTCTCGTAGGACTCGATCATCTTCTTGAACGTGTGACCCATAGAAACTTCGGGATCATCAGATGGCGAAAAAGCCGCAACCGCTTGCGGCACAACGGTTTGCGCTGATGCCTGACGCCGCAGGTTTTGCAGGTGCTTTTCGCAGCTCTCGCCGGTGAAGATCTTGATGTCTAGGCGGAGGGAACCGTCCTCCTCCGGTGTGACGAATATCTTGTCAATATAGCGGGCCACGAACTCCTTGGTGATGACGCCCTTGGCGGCGTCCTTCTGGGCATTGCGCAGGACGGTGCGAATGGTGTCAAGCTGCTGCTTCATATTTCCGGCGGACTCTTGCTGGGCGGTCAGCTCGTCCAACTGGGCTTGCAGTGCTTTAGCTTCCGCGGAGCACTGCTTATTCATGGCGAGGAAGTCCGCGTCGTCCAGCTTGCCCTGAGCATTGAAGGTCAGCAGCTTCATGCGCTTCTGCTCCACGGTAGCCAATTTCTTATGCAGCGCGGCGATCTGAGAGCCCAACCTGCCGCCGCGATCCAAGGCGCGGTACATCTCCACATACTCTTCAATCAGGGCCTCTGCGCTGGCCTCCGTGTCGCGGAACACGTCCAGCAGCAGGGGCTTGATTTCGTCCTCGTAGATGGGGAAGGAAGCACAGGAGTCCGCGCCGTTTTTGATCTTGCCGGAGCAGACCCACTTGCTGTTCTTATGCCCTTGCTTGTCCTGAGATTCCCGGCGGTAGTAGGCGGTACCGCAGCAGGTGCAGAAGAGCTTTCCGGTCAGCAGATTGGCGTGGTTGCAGACGCCCTGCCGGTTCTTTACGTCGTCGCTGCGGCGGCGGAGAATGGCATTGGCCTGATCCCACAGTTCTTCGGACACAATGGCGGGTACGATCTCGCCTGTCTCGTCCTTGAACATGACCCACTCCTCCGGCGGCAGGAACTTCTGCTTCTTGGTGAACATGTCCACCACCTTGACCTTGTTGCCCACGTAGTAGCCCTTGTATTTGGGGTTGGAGATCATGTTGGACATGGTGGTGTGGGCGATCTTCTTGCCGTTGAGATTGCGATAGCCCTTTTCCCAGAAGAGGGCCTCGATCTGCTTCATGGAGTATTGATCGCTGGCGTACAGCTCAAACAGCTCCCGCACCATGGGCGCCTGCTCCTCGTCGATGACAAGGCGGCGGTTCTCCTTGCGGTAGCCAAAGATACGGCTGTTGCCCAGCACCACATTGTTCTTGATGGCCTGCTGATGGCCGAATTTTACGCGGCTGCTGAGCTTGCGCAGCTCGTCCTGGGCGATGGAGGACATGATGGACAGCCGCAGTTCGGAGTCCTCGTCAAAGGTGTTGATATTGTCGTTCTGGAAGAATACGCCCACGCCACAGCCAAGAAGCTGCCGCGTAAACTGGATGGAGTCCAGTGTATTACGTGCAAAACGGGAGATCTCCTTGGTGATGATAAGGTCAAAGGTATCATCCGCCGCGTCATCGATCATGCGGTTGAAGTTCTCACGGCGCTTGGTGGAGATACCGGACAGGCCCTCGTCAATGTAGCCGGGGACAAACGTCCACGCGGCGTTCCGGCGGATGAAGTCCTCGTAGTATTGGATCTGGTTGCCCAGTGAGTTCAATTGCTCGTCAGACTCGGAGGACACGCGAGCGTAGTACGTTACCCGCAGAGGAATGTCGTATAGGCTCTTTGTCCGCAGCTGCTGCCGAATGTCATGAATGTCCATAACCGCACCTCATAATGAGTTCGTAATATCATGTTCTATATTGTATCAAATACAAAATGAGAAAGCAAGGGAAGAAGCAGAAAAATCCTGGATTTTTATATGTTATTGTGTTATTATGTTTTTGTAATTTTTCAAAATTATTGTAATTGAAATTTATACAACACAACTCTTCTGCTTTTCTATGAAAATCCAAGGGATATTTCTTTTTGAAATAGCTATGAACATGTCAGTAATATGATTGGATCGGAGGTTAGTATGGAAAAAAAGCAGTCAAAGACGAAAAGAGAAACTATATGGGGCAGGGCATTTGGCTATGATGACGGCAGTAGTGTGTTCTTTTATCAGCGGGGCGAAGAGGATGGGGCCGGGGTGGAAATCAGGTATTTTGCCAATGAGGAGGAACTGTGGCACTTTTTACGTGGCCTGAAAAACAGATCTAAATCGCACGACAGAGAGTTTGATATTAATGCCGGGAACATTAAAGTGAATCTTGGATACACAGCCAGGCACAAAAATGAAAGGGCAGCCTCCGTTCTAGAAGACAAAAAACGCTGCAACGAATTGTTAAAGATGCTTGATAGCTGCGGAGCTGATGAGGATAGCCGACGCACACTGATAGAAATCCTCAGTGCAACGCTTGTGGGGCATTTGCTTAGGAAGCTCACAGAAGAAGAGTTTCTTAGCTATAGCGAGCCGGTTTCTTATATGACAGCCCCTCGGCTTGTATGTTCTCCGGCGGATGGCGCGGCAGATGCCCTTCGGCTGGTTATGGAGTCGATTGTGCTGAATACGGCAGTACCGTTAGACGCCAAAGTGAAAAAGGGCGACGTATTTAACCTGATGCCACCGTTCCTTCCTAAAAACGGCAATGAGAGCCATATTGTTGACTGCGCCTATGCGCTGGTCTGTACAGGCAAGCGGAGCAAAGATGAACACGAACTGTTTTTTAATGAAAGGCTAGAAGCAAAATACCGAGACACTGCAGTCGGGATTCACACGGCGTTTTTTCGCGCCCCTGATATAAGGAACTTTGTGCGTAGAAATCGCTGGGCAACAACTATTCAAGTAGGTGGCAAATGTGATTTGATGTCTCCTATTCATATAGACGGAAAAATTTTGGCACGAGTAGGGTCTTCGGATGGATGGAATACTGCCGCAGTGCATGCGTTGATTCAAGGATTCTTGGTTTGGTTGTATACAAAAATCAAAAATGAGGCAAAACTGACAATAAGCGGTGGAATTAAGAAACAGCTTCAGAACGCAAATCGAAGGATCGATGAGCACAACCGAAGAAGTGGAACACTCAAGTATCGGGGCTTGCAGCGCCTTTGGCTGGAGACACAGATCGTTGTCCTTGAGGAACTGAAAGCATATATGGATATGCTGGGATTTTGGGAGGGGGATGAAGGCCAGACTACTCTGAACGGATGGCGGCATGCTCTCCTACCATCAGTATACCCAGCACCTGTGGACAACCTTCCCGTGGATGACCCCAAGCACCATTTGAACCACGAGGCGGACAGTCAGAAGCTGTTCAGAGAGTTGTTGACCGCAATGGTTACATCTGAAAATTGCGAACACTTTATGGCAGTTGCGGCCAAAGGGGAGTGCCCAACGGAAAAAGTGAACGGTACTGACGTTTGGGGCTACGTGCGGGGATTCCAAATGACAGGTAAGGATGGCCATCGCTACCGAGTGCCAACGTTGCAGATTCGCGAGGATGTGCTGACTGAGGCAGCGCCGATGCTTATGCCGCTTGAATGTGACTGGCGCACGGTCATCAAGACGGTGAGGGAACAACAACCAGATTATCTGATAGGCAAGAGCAAAAACGTTCGCCTGCCAGTCGATGGGGAAAGCAGACTCTGCGCAACGCTGGTATTATCCATCGAAAAACTGGCATGGTTGCCAAAGACGGCACAGAATGTCCTGCTGGAGCTGACCATGCTAATGGCGTCACAGAACTGAATAAAAAATGACCCCCGCGGAGAAAATTTCCGTGGGGGCCATTTCTTTTTGAAGAATTTAAAGACAAAAATATACACATCGAATAGCGAGGTGATGTGGAGTACATACAAATGAGGAGGCCGGACAATGACAGAACGGACACAGACGCGAGGTAATGCCTACCGCTGGGGGATGCTGATGTGGTTCAATCAACTGCTGCTGGAGCAGGGTGCGATCACCGAGGCGGAATTTAGGCAGATGCGGCTTGCGATTGAAAGGAAAACAAGAGAACTAGAGAAAGGCGGCACCAAGTGAAATCATTTGGTGTCGTTCTTTTTTTGTAAATGCCTATTGGTAAAAAGAAAAAATAGAAGAAAAAATTCTTTAAACAGCTAATAAAGCCAGTTTAAAAAGAAAAATAAAGTGCTTTTTTGAAAGGATTTAAATTATGAAAAAATTGGGTGTAGGCAGTTTCCAGTTAGAACCGGATGGGTTTTCGATTCACACACTTGAAGTCGTAAAAAGACTATCAAATAAGGGCTATAAAAGGATTCGTGACAGAATATATCAGCAATGCCCCAAAGGGGAAATATACAGTGATAGGAGTTGGCAAGGAGAGGGGGAGCGCCATCGTTGCAAATGGTTTTGGCGAGAGGGGTTGCGAATCAGTTTAGAAAGAGATGTACATGAGCAGGTTTCAACGTGTTATCTACGGATTGCTGTGAATCCACGGAAACTGCTTGATCCAAGTTCGTCATATTTGGGTATTTTGCCGCCCGATAAGGAGAGCATTAGGACGATGGGTAAGAAGTTTACATTGTTGTTAAAAGATTCCGGTCTACCCTGTGCGTTGAATGCCTACCAGCTTTCACGAGTGGATCTATGCGTGAATATTCGGTGCGACACGTCTAAGCTGTTTAAGGAGCTGCTACGAGTGATGCGCAAGTTGCCGACACCGCCAAAGTATGAGAGATACTATTACAAAGATTCTGACATAAAGGCTGCTAACAGGTACAACAAGCATCATGTAACGCTTAAGCACCGGTCGCGCGAACTGGTGGTCTATGATAAGACCTACCAAATTATGGAAAATGGTTTGCGGTTGGATGAAGAAAAATTGCCGAAAGGTATCCTGCGGTTTGAAATACATGAGCTGCGAGAAAGGGTCTCGAAAATAGAGAAAAAGCTGGGAACAACCGACATTGAGAGTCTTTTGTCGTATTACATTGAAGAAAGCGAGAAGTATATTACGAGGTGCTTTGGGCGTGCATTTCCAGACGAACGATTTATGCAGCCGGATACACTTAATGAATTGATCCAGAAAGTGTCAGACGCTGGATTGCGGGAAGGTATGATACGCTTGGTCATGCTGATGACGCGAACAAAATCATTGGAGAAAGGGGAAGCAAAGCTGTGCAGAGAGGGCTATGATGTCGAAGCAGTGTTAGCAAAATTTAGAGAGATGGGTGTCAGCCCAATCCCATTAAGAAAAAAGTTTTGTGCAAAAACAATGCTGGGACCGTCTGTTTTGCTGCAAAGAATAGCGCATCGAAATGTGCTGGTGTGGTAAAATTAGCAAAAATTAAAGAATTATAGAATGAATTACCTAACAAAAATATACTATGGCGGGAACTACGCATGGAAAGATGTACCGACAAGCGTAAATTTTAGTTCACCGCAAAAGGAGGTAAATCATGACAGTACCCTACATCGATTATAACGGTTTAGAGGAATTTCATACTCTGAAAAATGTTTGCAGTCTATTCAAGATTGACAAGGAAAAGCTGAAAGAGAAGTGTGGACAATATGACATCAGCCCACAGAAGAATGAAGTGGGAGACTGGGGGTTGACCCGGTTCGATGTGCGAAAGTTACACAATTTTTTATATTATGAAGACAAGAAAAATGTAGGTGGCCGAAAGGGTGACGATCCGTGGGCATGACAGAGCTATTGACGGTGGCCGAGACCGCTGTGTTGCTGAAGACCACGAAGCAGCAGGTGCGCAAGATGATCGCCCAGCAGCTGATTCCAGCGCTGAAAATTGGAAGGGAGTGGAGGATAAGTAAACAGTACTTAGAAGCCTTCTTACAGGACAACTTTAATTGACGCCCGTTGGCTGAGAGCGGTGGCCATAATCCAGCAAGTATGACCACCGCTCTATTCCACTATCACTTCAATGACCGAAGATACACCGACAGTAGAGAAAGCGCAGTTTCCTGCTCTTTTGGCGTGCAGTGTGCTAACTGCTCCAGGAGCTCATTCTGCTGGAGTTCCGGGGTGTTATCATCTTCCGTCAGGATATCATTGGGACTGATCTGGAGAGCCTGACAGATTCGTAGGACTGTCTCTATGCGCATATTTACGGTTCCGCGTTCAATGTCGGCATAGGCCCGATCAGAAAGCCCGGCGGACTCTGCCACCTCCATCTGTGTCAGTCCAAGCCGCTTTCGAGCACTGAACAGCTTTCCGCCGATCTTGTGAAAGTCAAAAATAAGCATAACGCTTCCTCCTATATGGCTTTATATAGGAACTTTACTTCCTAAAACGATTGACAAACAGGAAGAATTGCATCATAATTACAGGAAGAAAACTTCTTGTTTTGGGAGTGGGTATTATGGGAGAACTTGTTGATACCAAATTTCGGATATTTGATTGTCCAATTTGTATTTCCGAGGAGCGGGCTGCGTACAACCGCATTCGATTGGATTTTATCAAGCTTGCCAATGAGGCGGCGGAGCAGTATGAAACGCTGTACAAGCAGGACGGCTCCATCCAGAAAGTCGTTGAAAAATTGGGAGAGCAAACCCACAACTGCCTTGTTCCCGCGCTGGACTACTGCATCGATACTTTGGTCCGCTACAATGTGATCGACATCGACATTCAGGCATTTGCAGAGCACTATCAGGTGTTTGCTGAGCCTTGTGCTGAGGCTTTCAATAAGGTGTATGACCGCTATGCCGAAGTGGTGATGAACGAAGAAGAGCTGAATCGTTACCGTGTGGCCCGCAGAGAGGGACGTGCACGGTGGCAAGGCGGTGGCTTCGGTTTGGCTGGCGCCCTGTCCGGCGCCGTGACCGCCAGTGCGCTGAACTTGGTCACTGGCGCGGGTCATATGGTGTTCAACGCTGTTGGCAAAACGATTTCCTCGATCGCGTCCAGTTTCAAGCTGTCGAAGATCTATAACGACCCCAAAACCTGTAATACACTGACGGTTGGCCTGCGGAAATCCGTCTTTAACCTGCACTTCGCGTTGGTAGATTGCCTTAATGTGCTGGAAGTCGATCCTATTCCTGCCGCTGGCCTTGTGTCTGAAGAGAACCACCGTTCCGCTGAGGCCATTGTTGCCAACATCGAAAGACTTCCGACGGAAGATGATCGAAAAGAAGCATTGCTGCATGTTTTTGATCTGGATTCCTATTCGCCTCAGTGGTACATCTATATTTTGCAGCATTATGGTGATAAGGACGGACAACTTTCCGGATTGGCAAATTACTTTGGCCTTTATGCGTTTGACGAGGAGAAGAAATCTCTTCTTTCTAAGTTTGCCGCATCGTTGATGTTTGATACAGAGCAGCGGGCGCTGGATGCACAGGAAAAAGTGACTGCCTACCGCAAGAAACTGTCTTACTTTGAACCGCTGCCAGAAACGCAGGTCATCGCGAAGGCAGTCCAACGCTTTGACGAGCAATACCGCACTGTGAATGGTGTGCTGTGCCGCAGCCGCGAAGAGGCTGATGAAGCCCGCAAAGAGTACAACGCGATCCAGGGCATCATGAATACCGCCAAGGACGATGATCTCTCTTCGCTGGAGCGGGCAAAGGAAGAACTTTCTCAGTATCATACGCGGGTGGCCACAGAATACCAAAAGAGTATTGACACCCGCCTGCAAAAAGCGGAGCTGACAGCGCGAACGGTAGACACCCGACTGGAGGGAACACCAGAGATCGTTTGCGATACGGTTGAGGAGGCGAAGGCTGTACGCGGCCACGCAAATATCCTATATGCTCGCTTGACACAATGTGGTGAAGGCCCTGAGGCCGAGACCGCGCTGCTGGATCTGAAGGACAGAATTTGCAAAGTCGGCTATCCAGCCCCGCTGCAAGACGCGTATCTAAAGGAGATCGGCAGGCGTCTGGACGAGATCGACCTGACGTACCGGACGGCCTTTGGTATGGAATACCCCACACGTGAGCGGGCGGCTGCCGCAAAAAAGAAGTATGAGCTGCTCAGCAGACAGGTCGCATCGCCAGACGCCAAGAAAAATGCAGAAATGCTCCGCAAGGTCATAGATAATGCGGAATTGCCAGATGATTTGAAGGCTTCACTGCAAGCAACACTCTTTCAGCATGAGAATGCCAAGGAGTTGAAAACAGCGAAAAAGCTATCTTCTGTCAGCGCGGTACTGCTGCTTGCCATTCTTGGCCTTACGATCGCATTTGGGTTGAAATACACCCCCGCCCTTGCCGCAAAAAACGTTCCGCTCTTTGGCTACAATCTCGTTATGCCGGCAGAAGAGGTCTCTGACCATTTGGGCTATATAGACGGACTGCGAAATGGTGCACTGGTATTTGGTCATGCGGTTGTCGAGATATTTGTGGGCGCCTTTTATGACTATGTGGATGGATTCTCTTACGGATTCATTGGCAATATCATTTGGGCTTTCTTGGGAATTGTCTGGGAGTTGGTAAAATACATGTTTCTTGCGATCGCCCGGTATTTTGTGACCATTGTGCTGGCTTTCTTTCAGCGGGCGACGCTGGGCTACTATGTGGGGTACATCATTTCGGCCGCAATTCCCTTTGCTATCTCGAAGTTCAACTTTGACGAAGAAACGCCGGAAGAAAATGTAGCCCGCATCAAAGAGATGAAGCCTAAGAAAATCGCCAAATGGGTGTTGATCGTGCTGCTGGCCATTGCCATCAGTATTGCCTTTATTTTAGCAGAGGCAGGCTGACACGCGATCTGACTATGAAAAGAGAGGATACGGAAGATGAAGAAAACGGGACTACTTATCGCAATCGTTCTGGGCCTCACTATACTATCGGGATGTGGCCGAGACTCTACTTTCTATTCTTCTGGCTTAAAGTCTGAAGGAGCGATAAAAAACGATCTGGAACAAAGCGATGTCTTTTGGGGAATGGTCGCACCGGCTGCTCCCGGCGATTACCACTTAACAGATGTCTCTGTCCTTGCGCGATTCACAGATGAAGAGAAGGAGGATGTGGTCAGCGTTTCTGTGACCGCACAGTCCTCTGTCGCCACATATACCGGCGTATTCACTGCCAGTTATGAATATGTAGAGGGGCAAGGTTTCGTGCTTGCCCGCATATTCCAAGGGGACAATGGTTCTTATTCAGATATAAAGCTTCCCGACGATTCATTTGCATCCGCTGCCTGGGGCATGGTAATGTCAGAGGTCAACGGCACTTTGCAGGAAACAAGTGTGGAAGGAATGTCATCCGATGACAAAGTCTGCAAGCTGAATGCGTCATTTACCTATCGGGATGATGCGCAGCACGTCACGGGCGAAGTATCTGCCTATATGACTGCCACGTTTGCGGACGGTGCATGGCAAATACCGGACAGTGATCTCATGGTTGGCCAATCTCCTATTACAGTCGTATCAGAACGCAATACATATGATCCTGCAAATGAGGTATATTGGCATGCCAGTCCCTATTCTAACAGCGTGGAAATCGTCAACGCTTACTGTAGTGAGGGGCACCAGTATTATGACCGTTTCGTATATTACAGCTACGCTGCTATCAATTACAAAGAGATCATCAAGTATGGCTTTCAGACTGTCGAAAAGAACGTACTGGCAGATGATGCCTATATGGGCTGCGATGGAGCAGGCCTTTTGGGGGAGTCGACAGGGCCAATATCTGAACAGGATGTCTATGCGTATCTGGCGACGATCAAATCGTCCAACCCTGATATTCTGATTATTACCGACGCAAAACAGTACTTGGCCCAAGTTCTATCCCAGCCGGACTACATGCGCGTTGTCAACGAATATACCGACGAGGATGGCCTGCATGTTGCGGAATTGGCCACCAAGGGAACAGACAAATACTACAAAAACTCTTAAGACTTTTTGTGTAAATCCCAATGCGGTTATTTACGAATTTGCTGAGAACACCTTGAAAAATTTGCTTATATGCGCTGGGAAGCAATAAAAAGATGCTGTATCAGGCTGCATGAGAGAGAAAGGGATATGGAAATGAAGAAGATGGATCAAAAATCAAAGTTGGAGCAGCTATTTATTCTTGTGATGATTGGCGTAGCATGCCTTGCCTTGTTTGCGCTGACCGGCTGCGGTGGTAATTCCTGTGAAACTGTTCATTGCAACAGCGTAAGCTTTGAGGGTGGAACCGCAGAGGGCTGCTCTGTTCCAAGCTGCGGTGGATGCTTAGGCTGCAATAGCGGCTGTAACAGCTGTCTGTGGGCGCAGTCCTGTAAATATGTATCTTTCAAAGAGTCTTCTGACGATGACCATTCCAGTAAAGGCGGCGGATGTGATGTGCGCTATCTGGGCACCAGTTGCCTTGGCTGCGGAGCCGATGAGAAGAGCTGCTATTCCGGCTGCATTCAGAATAAGGGAGCCGCAGGAACAACAACCTCTGTCTTCTATGGCGATACAGATAATGGAGGCCATATTCTGAGAGTTGGTGGAGGTCAGACCGGCTGCGTCGAGGGTGGCTATAACCAATTCAGCGAATTGCGCAAATACGAGCAAGGCATAGGAATTGATTAAAATGTGTCCATATATTCAAATAATACTACCGTCTTATGGCGTTTTAGCGTTTGTCGGTGGTTTTGCTGCCTTACTATTTACCTACCTCCGCTTGGATCGGTTTCAGATCGCGTTTACACAACTGCTGAAGATCGTTGTGGTGTGCATCATTGGATGTGTTCTCGGCAGCAAGCTCATGTATGCGCTGACACAGATTCCCTGGCTTGTGGAGAATTTTTCACTTGAAAATCTAGTGCTATTTATTCCGAGCAGCGGCTATGTATTTTACGGCGGCTTACTAGGCGTGATTCTGGCAATCAGCTTGTATACACGGAAGGATCGGGATTTGCGTACCCGCATATATCACATGGTCACACCGGCATTCCCACTATTCCACGGATTTGGACGGATCGGCTGCTTTATGGCTGGGTGCTGTTATGGTATACCGCTTCCTGCCCCGATAACGTTTTTTGGCATGTTTACGCTTGACCGGCTTCCAGTGCAAATATTTGAGGCAGTTTTTGAATTTGTTCTCTTTGCCGTTCTGCTCGTGGTGGAAAAGAGGCGGCCCCAAACGGATATTCTGAAAGTATACTTGCTGGCTTATGCGGTGTTCCGCTTTGCAATTGAATTCTTTCGCGGTGATGTGGTCCGTGGAATTTTTCTTGGCCTATCTACGGCACAATGGGTATCGTTGGGGATTGCAGTGTATTACCTGCTACAGCCCTTCAAAACGCGAAAAACGATGGCTATAGCAGATGCAACGCCTATGGCAGAGGATGAATAAAATCCGATTCTCCCCACCCCTCCGAATATATACTATATTGATGAAGGCCTCCGGGTAATTCCTGGGGGCCTATTTCTATATTTTGGAGGAATTTCGCTATGACCACACCTATTCGCACCTGCTCCCGCTGCGGCTGTACCGCTGACAACCTGATCGAGTTCCATGACCGCCTGCTTTGCCCGGACTGTCTGGAGGAAATGACCGAGGTCTGCGTCGACTGCGGCACCCGGTTCTGGCAGCGTGAATGCCTGACCAACGACCACGGAGACCCGATCTGCCCCGACTGCTGTGACCGCAATTACACCCGCTGCACCCGCTGCGGCAGCCTTATTTCCCTTGATAGCTGCTGGTATCCTTACGACAATGACGATCCCTATTGCAGCGACTGCTGCTCCGACATCGAGAACAGTCCCATCCATGATTACTATTTCAAGCCCCGTCCCATCTTCTATGGCACCGGGCCCCGCTTCTTTGGTGTGGAGTTGGAGATTGATGGCGCGGGCGAGGACAGTGAGAATGCCTCGACCCTGCTGAACATTGCTAATCGGAAGCACTCCCTTGCTTACTGCAAGCACGACGGCAGTCTGGACGACGGCTTTGAGATCGTCACACACCCCTTGTCGCTGGAGTATCAGCTCCACGAAATGCCGTGGGATGAGGTGCTGCACGAGGCCGTCAGTATGGGGTATCTTTCCCATCAGGCAGGCACCTGCGGCCTGCACGTTCACGTGTCCCGCAGGGCCTTCGGGGATAGCTATGATGTGCAGGACAGCGCTATTGCCCGTGTGCTGTTCTTTGTGGAGTGCCACTGGCGGGAGCTGCTGCGGTTCTCCCGCCGGACACAGCGCCAGATGGATCAGTGGGCGGCGCGATACGGCTACCGTGACCAGCCCCACGAGATGCTGGAGCACGTGAAGAAAGGCTCTGGGAGCCGGTACACCTGCGTAAACCTGACCAACTGTGATACCATCGAGTTCCGCATGTTCCGGGGTACACTGAAATTCAATACGCTTCTTGCCACGTTGCAGATGGTGGATCATATCTGCGACGTGGCAATTTATCTGTCCGATGATGAGCTGCGGGATCTCTCTTGGAGCAGTTTCGTCAGCGGCATCAAGGAGCCGGAGTTGATTCAATACCTGAAAGAACGGAACCTTTACATCAATGAGCCGATTGCGGCGGAAGGGGAAATCTGAAATGTGCCGTTTGTTTGGTGTTTATGATTATACGGGTGGCCTGACTGCCGCTCAGAAGCGCCGTCTTGTGTCCGCGCTGGCCACCGCCAGCGAGGCACGGGGTACGGACGCCACTGGTGTTGCTTACAACTCAGACGGCCATCTGGCGGTGTATAAACGCCCGTGGCCTGCTCACCTGATGCGCTTCCGCCTGCCGGAGAACACTCGCTGTGTCATGGGTCACACCCGCATGACCACCCAGGGCGACGAGAAGCAGAACTGCAACAATCACCCGTTCGTGGGTGCGGCAGGCATTCCCTTTGCTCTCGCTCATAATGGCATTTTGTATAACGACAAGGAGCTGCGGCAGGAGAGAAATCTCCCTGATACCAACATTGAGACAGATTCCTACATCGCCGTACAGCTGCTGGAGCAGCAAGGAAAACTGAACTTCTCCACCATCCGCACCGCGTCAGAGGCTTTAGAAGGCACCCTGACACTGACAATCTTGGACGGACGGGACAACCTCTACATTATAAAAGGGAATAATCCGCTGACGCTGTACCACTTCCCACGGCTAGGCCTGTACGTCTATGCCAGCACAGAAGCGATCTTGAGAAAGGGCCTCAAGAAGGGTCTGCCCCGCGCAGAGCGCCCGGTGGAGGTAGTGATGAAGGAGGGCGATATCCTGCGCATTGACCGTTATGGCCGTTATACCGTGGAGCGGTTCGATACCTGCAATCTGTGGAATGGCGCAATGTCCTTCGGTTGGCCGTATCGGGACGTATACGCTGAGGATACAGAGTACATTCGTGATCTGAAATCCGTAGCGCCTGCCTACGGTTACACGTCCTATGATGTTGACACATTCCTGCACTACGGCATGTGCCCGGAGGAGATCGAGGAATTGATGTGTTGTGGGGAGGTATAAAAGTGCGGGTAACAATTTGGGCGCGGAAGGAGGAAGTATTGTGAGGTGGAACTGGAAAATCGCATTAGAGCTTTGCGGTATTGTATTGGCGGCATTGCTCAAGCTCTGCGTTCCGCAGGACGATGACCACGATTGATGTGCCAATAGGGTGTACCCTAACGGCACACAGAAAAAGAGTCCCAATAGGGTCACTTCCCACATTCTGGCATGTGCCATCTGCGGAAAGGGCGCTATTGGGACTGATAAAAGAAAGGAGTGGCTTACATTTGAAAATTGGTTACATCCGCATATCCACCACCGACCAGAATACCGCACGGCAGGAACTGCTGATGGAGCAGTTAGGTGTGGACGAAGTTTACATCGACCGCATGAGTGGCAAGAATACCAATCGTCCGGAGTTACAGAAGATGATGGAGTACGTCCGGCGGGGCGACACGGTGATCGTGGAGTCAATCAGCCGTTTTGCCCGCAACACCCGTGATCTGCTGGAACTGGCGGAGCAGCTGTCATCCAAGGGCGTGGAATTCGTCAGCAAAAAGGAGGCCATCGATACCACCACGCCTACCGGCAAGTTCATGCTGACGGTGTTCGGCGCTGTGGCGGAGCTGGAGCGGGAGTATATCCTTCAGCGCCAGCGGGAGGGTATCGCCATTGCCAAGGCCAACGGCGTTTACAAGGGACGCAAACCTATCCAGCCGCCGGACTTTGAGAAGGTCATGGCTAGATGGCAGCGCCGGGAGATCACCGCCGCCGAGGCCATGCGGCAGATGGGGATGAGCAAGAGCACTTTTTATCGGAGGGTAAAAGGGCGATGCCCGTTACCTTGAAATAGCTGTATTCTTTTTGCTTTGAAAATTCCGCGCAAATAAAAATATTGATTATTCGTACCGAATGTGATATATTCTAAAACACAAAGAGGTGATGACATGGAAAGGCGTTTGGCGCGGATCAATAGCAGTACAGCCGGAGGAACAGCGGGAACCGGCGCGAAAACACACAAGGTGACGCTTCCGTCCCGCTGGCTTCAGGCCATGGGGATCACCGATGAAAACCGGCAGGTAGAACTGACCTTTGACGGACAGCAGATCGTCATTACCAAAGTCGTCACTATCGAAGAATTTTACGACGAGAAGAAGGCACAATCCCACTGCGTAAAAACGCTGAAATTCTGGAACGGTGATACGCTTTGTACGACAATCGTGGCAGATTTTACGGATCACACCCTCTGCGCAGAGAACCATACCGGTCAGTTGGTAAAAACGGCATTTGGAAAGAAACAACTCCCCACATGGGCCGATCTGATGGCCTTTCTGGAGGAGCGGTGTGTCCCCCGGCGGCGCGAGGGTATTCGAGAATATCTGGACGCCTTGGGATTGGACGAGTATGACCCGTGGGAGATCATCCAGCGCACACAGGGCCGCATGGCAGAAGACCAGCAGTGGATCGAGGTAGTGGAATGAGTCTGCATTTTGTGACAAACGAAAGAATTGCCGAAACCTCCTCCAAGGGCAATCAGGAAAAATGGGTAGAGGGAAACCGCTGGTATAAGCTGGATCAGTTCGGCTATGAAGCCTTGGCGGAGACGTTGATCTCACAACTGCTGGAGCTCAGTAACTGTGAGAAAGACTACCCGTTCCGCTTTACCCGTTACCAAATGGAACGCATTACCGCCCATGGCATTGAACGGACAGGGTGCAGCAGTGCAAACTTCCTGTTGCCGGAGCAGTCCATTATCACGCTGAGCCACCTGTACAAAAGGGAGAGTGAAGTGTCTCTTCGAGACCTTCTGTCGCGGCAATCCAGTGACAGGAAGCGCATTGCCTATCTGGCCGATGCTACAGCAGAACTGACCGGCTTGGAGCTTTTTCCGCAGTATCTGACCCTGCTGTTTGAGGTGGATGCGCTGTTTCTGAACGACGACCGCCATTTGAACAATATCGCGGTTCTGGAATGTGACGGGAAATACGATTATTGCCCCATCTTTGATAACGGCGCAGGACTGCTATCCAATATGCGGACAGCTCCCATGGATATTGAGCCGAAAGCTCTGATCGCGGCGCAGCGTGCCCGCCCGTTCGGCACGACCTTTAACCGGCAGGCGGGAGCAGTCCGGGCGCTGTACGGTAAGCAGATGTATTTGCCCAAGCTGTCAAGAGAGGATATCCTTGCAAGGCTGGAGCCGCTGCTGCGATATTATCCACAGCGGGACCGAGGGCTCATCACGGACAGAGTGTGTACTACCATTCTGCTGCGGCAGAAGCAGCTTTGATTGTGAATAGAAACGGCGCAAGAGATGTGTGCTCGTTGGCATTTCTTTTCGCAAAGTCCCTTTTCGAGATAAATGTTGATGTGTATAATCGTGAATAAAATCCGGAATATGCGAAGAAAAATTTTGGCTTCGTTCCTATACTGGATTTTTAACATCCACGGACAGACCAGATGTTATATGAGAAGTACAATCTGACGCAAGAGGAAATTGACTACATTGAGTCTACAATTAAGTCGATGGAATAATTTAAAGGCTCAGAGGTCAAAACTGACTTCTGAGCCTTGTTTTTTGCCTTGTGTTTTGAGTCGGAAAATGATACACTTTTGAATATAAGCAAACACAGCAAAGGGGTATCAATCATGGAACTGACTGGGAATCTACAAATAGTATGCCCAATTAGAGGACAGTTAAAGGTTAATAAACGGAGTAAAGATGGCCTTACTGCTACTGAAGAATTCTATAGGGTAGAAGCAATTAAATTCCTTATAAGCAAGGGATACCCGAAAGAAAACTTCTGGATTGAGCCTATTATCAAGAAATTTGGTAATAGTGGTCGTAATAGTTTTAGAAGCGATTTTGCAGTACTTGATGTGCCTGCTTCAACAATTAATACTAATGAACCCGATGATATTCTTGGTCATGCTGTAATTATTTGTGAAGTCAAGCGCGATAACAAGAAAAATGAGTATGTAAAAAACACTCAAGTTAAGCCCATGCTGGACTTTGCAAAAAAGCAGAGTACGCTAGGGCTATACTGGGATAACATTGAAAAGCGTGTCTTTTGGATTGAAGTTACTGATGGGATAAAGGAGATAAAAGAAGGTCCGCTAACTTTTGTCCCCAAATTTGGACTTCCGATCAAAACTACGCCACTGACATTCAATACAATCGAGCCAGTAGACTCCCTAACTGAAACATTTGAGCGCATTGAGGACATTCTTCATCAAGCATCATTTGCTCCTGAAAAAAGATATGAGATTATTTTGCAACTGCTGCTTACCAAAATCTTTGATGAACATGCTTTTGAAGTAAGAGGCGATGAACCTCTCGAAATCCAGGATTACCGATCCCTTGGTACTTCGGCTGATACCACAAAGAAAAAGGTTGGAGACGTCGTAAAGAGAGCGATCTCTTTTTATGGGGAACATCTTCCAAACAGACTGTCAGACACATTGCCGTTGTCGGGTGATACTCTGTTTGAAATTTTGAAAATTTTAGCGCCTGTAAAGATTATTCATTCTAAGAGAGACGTAGTTCAGACCTTTTATATGAAGTTTGCGAAGGCTTTGTATAAGTGGGATATGGCGCAATATTTCACACCAACTACGGTTACGGATTTCCTTGTTGATATTATCAATCCTCAGTTTGGTGAGCATATTGCAGACCCAGCTTGTGGTAGTGCAGATTTTCTTGTAGCCGCATTTAGAGCCGCAAGAAAGTTTAATCCCGGATTTGCAGATTGTATCTGGGGTGTTGATAATTCGCCGAACGCCGTTCAAGTAGCAGTGTTGAATATGCTTTTGAATGGTGATGGAAAGACCAATATTATAAAAGATGACTCTCTTGAAAACATAAGAAAATATGTCGAAAAGTATGACGTTATAACATGTAATCCACCATTTGGAACTAAAATCGTAGAAAAACGCTCAAAGGTTCTAAGGCAGTACGACTTGGGATTTGAATGGTACATAGATGAAACAGGTATACTGAAGAAAACAGATACATTGTTATCTCAGCAAGAGACTGGTATTCTGTTTGTAGAAGTCTGCGTTAAAGAATGCAAACCGGGTGGAAGAATTGCAATTATTCTTCCAAATGGTTATTTGGGAAACAGGTCTATTAAATACAGAACTGTTAGAGAATGGATACTGAGACATACAAAGTTGGCAGCTATCGTTTCACTACCCAGATTTACATTTAAGTCCAGTGGTGCAGATGTAAGTGCAAGTGTCTTATATTTGGAAAAGCGTGAAACCCCTCTGGAGCATATAGCTGACAGTGAAGAATATCAGTTTGCGGTTGAATTGATCGAAAAAGTTGGCTGGGATGCTGGCAATAAAAAAGCTGCACCAGTTTACAAGAGAGATCCAGAAGATGGCAGCCTCATCATCGATGAAGAAGGTTTCCCTATTTTAGATTGTGATTTTGATGTTGCTGTTAACAGAATTTTGGCAAGTGATGCTGCAAACTGCTTCGACTGGATATCCAAGGGTAAACATGTAGATCCCGAGGTTAACGGCTGGTCTGTAAATATAAAACATATTTACGATGACCCTGACCTGACGATAGATCCAAAACGTTACAGCAAAAAAGTTGTGGACTTAAGAAGTAAATTAAAAACTCAGCCATATGTTTTGCTAGGTGATGTTGTGGATTTTATTCCAGAAAAACAAAACGCCTACGGCAAAAAGATTACCGTTCAAAAGTCTAGCATATATCAGTATGTTGAAATTCAGGACATAGGATTTGGGGATTTCCACTGCAAAGAAATGCGTGGCTGGGAGTTGCCGAGTCGTGCAAAACATTTTTCATCGGCTGGCGATATCTATATCGGGGCAATTTGGGGCAGTGCAATTAAGTGGTGTTACATTCCAGAGGGAATTGATAATGTCGTTGTAACAAATGGTTGCTTTAGATGTAGGGTAAAAGCCGGAATGGAAAAATTTACTCCTGACCTGTTAGCCTATTTGAATAGTGAAGGCTGGGGAGTTCAGATGCGAGCATTTTCTAGAGGCTCGGACGGGCTTGCTGAAATCTGCGAAGATGATGCCAAAAATGTTATCATTCCTTTACTCAGTGATGATGTACGAGATGGATTATCTGAGTATGTAGAAAATCTACAGCGAGGTACTACGACTATCAATAGCGTTGTAAAGCAACTCATAAAGGACGAACGCATAGCATATAATGATCCAGATAAGCGCCCTAGCCATATTGTTATTGTATGAGACTAAAAGGCCCCATCCATTTGGATGGGGCCTTTTAGTCTCATGATGAATAAATCTGCATAAAAGTTGACTACCAACGCAGCAGTAGCAGGTACCGTCAAGACTTATGCGCAGTTAACTTAAAAGGGAGTTCGCGAAAAAGTGAATTTTCAAACCACATGATTGAAAAACTGAGCAGCCCCTTCTTTCTACCTGAAAAGAAGGGGCTGCTATCGTGTTACTGATATTCACTTCTCTTCCGCTGCGCCAAACAGAATACGCAGATAATCCTGCCGTCCATCCAGAATACGGGAAACCTGTATCGTCTCGCCTCCAATACGGTAGAATAGGAAATAGTTCCCGCTGAGAAGTGCCCGCAGGTCGGTCTCTCTGCCGATTTTGGCCGAAACAGCAAAGCCCAGATGCGGATTTTGCTGTAGATGCCCTAGATCGTGAGTAATGTTCCTCACAATTCGCTGTGCAGCCTGCGGGTTATGCAGCTCCAGCGAGATGTAGGCCTTGATCTCCGCCAAGTCACTGGCTGCCGCCGGTGTGATGCGCAGCTTATTCATCCGTCAGCCCAAGCTGGGACTCCACTTCTTCCAGCGTGAGCCAGCCTCCTTCTTCCACAGACTTCCAGCCCTTGTCGATCTCGGCCATGAGCTGCGCCGCAGCCTTGGATTTCATGTACTCCGCATTTTCAGGGGACAGCAGAAACGGGAATCCCTTGCTGTTCAGTGATTGCTGGAGAAAAATATTAAAAGCGTCCGTCAGGCTCAGACCGTAGGCGGAAAAAACATTCTCCGCCTCCTGCTTGATCTCCGGGTTGATACGCATCTGAAACGTCGCTGTTTTCGGTGCGGTAGCCACATTGATATTTGACATAGTAGCAGACCTCCTTTTCCTCTAGTATACCCATAATACGGAAATATGTCAATACGTTGTCACTACATTTTCTTGCAAACTCATAATGAATATGCTATAATACAAATTGAGTCAGATAGCCCCCTTCCTGACTCGCCAGACCGAAAGAGGTCCAAAGCGAACGAGCGAGAACGTACTGTTGAAGGGGAAATACACATGAAAGATTTTTTGAAGGCTATTCGCGTATTCCTTAGGCGTATTCAATTTACAGTCACACTAAAAACACCTTCATTGATTTCTCGTTTGCTCTCTTGCTGATTCGGTTGCTTTTGATTGGCAGCTTTCAATAATACAATTATGGAAATCTCAGAACGGCTAAAGAAACAAGTATAACAAAAAGAAGCCCAGCATCGCACCGTTTGACGTGATGCTGGGCTTCGTACTTAGTTCCATTCCTCCGCCAAGAGGAAGTCGCGGATATTTCGGTGCTTGATCCCGTTTCGGCTCATATCGAATTCATCGAGGGAAACGACATATTTGGGGAAATTGTCACGGATGTTATCATACGCGTCAAACTCACGGTTGACTGTTTCTTCCGATGCCAGCAGGTAAGTGACCTGAACGTACAGCTTTTCGCTGCGTTTGTCGCATACAAAATCAATTTCCTTATCGCCCGTTCTGCCGACAGTCACTTCGTAACCCCGGCGTAGCAATTCCAGATACACGATATTCTCCAAAATGAGATTGATGTCCCGCATATTGCCGCCGAAAACAGCCTCGCGGATACCGTGGTCGGCAATATAATACTTCTCGTTGGAGGTAAGAATCTGTTTCCCCTGCAAATCCTCCCGCTTCACCTGATAGAACAGGTACGCCTCGCAGCAGTATTTGATATAGTTCAGAATTGTTTCCGGGGCAACGGTGCGCTGCTCATTTTTCAGGAACTTCGCAAGAGATGTAGCCGAGAAAGTCGTGCCCACATTTGCAATCACATAAGCAATGATCCGTTCCAGTAAGTCAACATCCCGGATTTTATTCCGCTTCACAATGTCCTTGAGCTGGACAGAGTTGAACAGGTCATGAAGATATTGCTTGGACGGAGCATCTGCATAGCGGAGGTTTGCGAGATAGGGCATACCTCCGGCAAGCAGGTACTTTTGGAAACACTGTTGGATGGACGCATCGGGCGCAATCGAACGGTAAAGCTCCATGAACTCCCCGAATGAGAACGGATAGATCACAAACTCCACATACCGACCGCCCAAATAAGTTGCAAGCTCACCGGACAGCAGCTTTGCATTGGAGCCGGTGATGTAGATATCACAATCCAGAGAAACACGGAGAGAGTTGATGCACTTTTCCCAGTCCTTGACCTCCTGTATTTCATCAAAGAACAAATAGACCTTGCCCTCTATTTCGGCGGCTCTTGCGGTGATCTCGTCATGCAGAGCCTGTGCGGTTTGCAGGTGGGAATAGCTCATATCTTCAAAGTTGATGGAGATAAACTGCGTCGGGCTGACACCGGACTCCGTGAGTTCCTGCTTGATCAGCTCCAACATGACCGACTTTCCGCAGCGGCGAATACCGGTCATGACCTTGATCAGTTCCGTTCCGATAAACGGACGGATACGGCTCATATACAGTTCGCGTTTGATCATAAGGCTTTGCCCCCTTTCCGTGGCTGACCGTAGTATAGCACACTTACAGGTGAAACTCAATGGCAAAATTGTGAATTTATAAGTTATAACTGATAAAATACAAAACTCGACAAGGAATTTCAGATAAACTTTGATGAAATGAGCGCGTCTCTCGTAAATGTCGATTACGTCCTTGTTATATCGTGATATTCGCTATGTATGTTATTTCCACCTGGTGTCCTATGGCTGTTCTATCCGCTCTCACAAAAATCATCGTTCGTATGGGCGTCATCTTCTTGACCATCTGGCCACCGACGGAGCCGGCCTCGCGGCTGGTCAGGTCGCCGTTGTAACCGTTCTTCAGGTTGACGCCCACCTCTTACGGTGTGTATTCACCTCAAAGATTTCAAGTGAATTTGCTAAATTAGTTCTAAAAAATCGACAATTTTATACAATTCGAGAACAAATAACGGAATAACGATCTGGAACACTCATTTACATAGAAAACAGCCTGCAAAGCCTCGCAAAGTGTGTAGGGGGGATATGACAAACAGAGAGGCGGTTCCATTCGGAGCGGCCTCTCTGCCATTGATATTCTATGTGTTTACACAAGTCCTATGCTGCGCATAAACATATACGCATTTTTACGACCCAGTAGGAACACCGCTTCATCTCGTATCGCGCGCATTTTCTGTTCCAGCAGATTGATCTGGATCGTCGCGCCGGATTCCTCGGCTGTGAGTGCGGATGGAGTTCCGCGATCCCTCATTTTATAGAGGTTTGGATATGCATTCAGAAGCTTGAATTTTTCCTTGTGCAGGCTGCGGTATTTCTCGCAGTTGTGGAGCAGGTCAACTTCAACATCACTGATCTCCTCGGCCAGCATCCCCGTGTCAATGTCCAGCCAATCCGGAAACACCTGATTTTCGCCCATGTGTGTACCCCTTTCATTTTGTTTTGCCATTATCGCTATTGTAGCAAACACAAAAGAAGATGCAAGGATTTAGGCAGCGAAATGCCAATCGTTTTTTCTCACCCTTCTAAAACCCTCTTGCGTTTGCATATGACTGTTGCTATAATATACTTGTATAACTCCCGCGGAGTTTCATTGGTATGAAGATACAACTCCGTGGAAAAACTACCTATAAGGAGGTGCTTGTATGGCAATCGTAAGCGATGAGCAGGTCATCAAGGTATTGCGGCAGTACAATCCCTGGTGGCGCAATCCGCTGGCAATCAAAGAGGAAAACAAGCCGCAGAAAAGGCTTGCCTACTACGAAGCATTGAGAATGATTTCGCATAAGACGATTCGGCGGTTTGCCGTTTTATCCGGCGCAAGGCGTGTCGGCAAGACAACGATCATGTATCAGATGATGAACAGCCTGATCGACGAGGGCGTAAACCCCAAAAATATCCTGTATGTATCTTTCGACAATCCGATTGTAAAGCTCGTCAATGTGGAGACAGTCCTTTCCATCTATGAGTCCCTTTACCCCATTGAGGGAACAAGATATATTTTTCTCGATGAAATTCAATATACCGAGCATTGGGAGCTTTGGATGAAGGTCATCTACGACAGCAGGAAGGACATTCGCCTTACAGCGACCGGCTCGGCCAGCCCGATATTGGAAAAAGGCTCGACCGACAGCGGGACGGGGCGATGGAGCATTCTGAAAATACCCACCATGTCGTTTTATGAGTATTGCCGACTGCTGCAAATTGAAGAACCGATTCTTCCTGACAATTTGCGGCTCACAAGACTCGTAAAAATGAGCAAAGCGGAGCTTGGCGATTTGATGGATCGGTTTGCGCCGCTGGAAGGTCATTTCAACCGTTACCTTATGATCGGCGGCTTTCCTGAGCTTGTATTGTCTGATGACGATGTGTATGCGCAGCGGATGCTGCGGGAAGATGTGGTGGACAAGGTTATCAAGCGCGATGTGCTGACGCTCTTCAATATCCGGAGTCCGCTACTGATGGAAAAACTGTTTTTGTATCTCTGCATGAACTCAACAGAAACTTTCAGCGTGACCACGGCGGCAAAGGAACTGGAAAATACCTCTGCCTCTACAATAGACAGCTATATCGAGGCTCTTGAAATGTCCAATCTGATTTATCTGTCGAAGCCGATGAATGTGGGCAGCAAAGGCGCTTTGAAGGGCAAACCGAAGATATATATTGCCGACGCCGCCATACGCAACGCCGTTCTGATGATAGACGACGTTCTTTCGGATGAACGGGAGCTTGGGGCGATGGTGGAAACGACGGTATATAAGCATATCGTATCCTTCTACCAGGGCAGTACGGCGCAGCTCGGCTACTTCAGAAAGGCAAAGGATAATCAGAAAGAGGTCGATGTGGTCATTGAGCTGCCCTGCGAAAAGATTCTCTGCGAGGTGAAATACCGCAACAATTCCCATATACCTGCCACGGATGCCCTCGTCGAACTCTGCAAGGATGAAAGTGCAAAGGTCACAAGCGCTTTTCTCATCACGAAGCAACTGGACGATTTCGGCATTGCAAAGCACGAAACCCAGGTGCCGATTCTGCGTGTGCCCGCCATTGCGTTTCTGTATCTGCTGGGGAAAGCGGAGGCCGACGGACAAAACGGAAAAATGTAACACCTATGGCACAATGCCCGCTTGTCACAACAGGCGGGCGTTCTTCTGTCAGCTTGATTGACGAGTGGCAGCCGCTGCACTTGAAATTTTGTGCTTATAGCGGCAAGCTTCACGCGGAAACATATTAAGAACCTGTCATCTCTCATACATAGAGTGCCCAATTCCGGGTGCTCTAATTTTTACCCGAAGGAGGTAGCCCTATGCCGAGTAAATATCAGGAGTAACCATATCATTTGGAACTCCACCACACTGGACTGCACACGGAAATTCCGCAACTTTTGGGGCAGCACCGAGGCTGCCGGAAACTCAGCGATCTTGTATGTATGGAGCACCGGCTGTCTGTAATCGAGAATCCGAAGCCGCACGGCAAGAGCTACAACAAGTGGCTGGGCGGCAATGCAAAACCCTGCCAGCGCGATCTGTTGCGTGTGGCCATTGACGCGGCGCTTGCGAAGAAGCCGAAAGATTTTGAGACATTTCTGAAGCTGGTGGAAGCCGCCGGTTACACCGTAAAGCGCGGCAAGCATATCACGTTTATGCGGGACGGTCAGCCGCAGGATACCCGCATCTGCGGAACGGGGATCATGCTGTTCAGAAGCGACATAGCCTCTTTATGAAGCTGCTCCGCCTCCAGATACAGATGGCCGCCATCACCCTTTGCGCTTTCCAACGCCGCAAATACCGCACCGCGGATACGCATGGGGGAATTGAGGGGCCAGTTGTTCTTTCGCATGATCGCGTCCACACGCTTGAAGCCGAAACCGGATACCTGGCAGAGCTCAAACGGGTTATCCCGCAGGATATCCACACTGCGCGCGCCAAAATGGTCATAGATCTTCGTGGCGGTGGTAGGTGTGATCTGGAAGGGAGCCAACAACAGCATCAGGTCGCGCAGGGCGCGGCTCTCGTTGTAGGAAGCGATGATCTCCTCCAGCTTTGCCTTGCTGACGCCTCGTATCTCCAGCAGCCGCTCCGGTTCATTTTCCAGCACATTCAACGTGTCCGCGCCAAACCGGTCTACGATCAGTTCAGCGGTCTTGCCGCCGATGCCCTTGATAAGCCGGGAGGACAGATACCCTTTGATCCCTTCACGGGTCTGGGGCACGATCTCCTCACATTGTGCCACATGCAGCTGAACGCCGTTCTTACCCTCTTTCCACTCACCGTCCAGTATCATGCTGACCTGATCGGTGCGCGGCAGCTCATAGCCCACGGCGGCAAAATGGATCATGTTGTCCCGATGCCGGTATGCGCTGCGGGCTTTTTCGGGGATAGAACGGTCTGAGGTCTTTACGCTGATCACGCTGTACTTGTTGACAGGGTTATAGAAGATCGTCCGTTCATAGACGCCTGTATAAGCCAACTCATGCAGCCTCCTCTCGTTGTTTTTTCACATAGAAGCGCCGGCTTTCCGAAACAGTGACGTACTGCTCGTAGATGTCCGGATGCTGCGCCTGCAAACGCTGCAAATTGTCCTTACTGATGCCGGATTTGCGCACAGGCTTATAGCTGATGCTGTAAGCCGCTTCACGCCCCTGGCAGACAGCCGTGCAGCTCCGCCCCCTTTCTGCGACGATACGGCCTTGCAGCCGCCGCATTTCCGCTTCGATGCACTCATAGTTTCTTTTTTCCACGTTGCGCTGGGCCTGAAGCTCCAGATACCGGGGGACAAGCAATGCCATATTCCCCTCCAGTATCAACTCCGGCGCCGATGGGTCAGCAGGCCCGAAATGACGCCTGACGCTGTTAAGGATCAAATCGCCGTCCTCCGTATAGGGTGGGGGCATACCGGTGAGAATGTGGTTCTCCCAGAAATCCTGCTCCAGCGCGATCAGCTCCGCCTCATAGTCCCGGTCACGGACAATATGCCGGATGATGACTTCATCTTCATTGTTGCCGTACAGGCAGCAGTAGAAGACCTCATCAATGTTCATCACGGACATATAGTGCCGCCCCTGAGCCTCATAGTTGAGGGGAACGATCTCCTGCCCATCCTCGGACCACCAGTGATCCTTTGCATTATAGTTGGTGGTTTTTATTTCGAGGATCGCGGTTCGCCCTCCGGGAAGCTCTGCAAAATAGTCAATATCCGCCAGCATAAACGTATGCACCGGATGATAAAACATCTTCTTGATCTGATAGATGCGATACCCCGTTTTCACATGGAATATCTCTGCTACCAGATCCTCCAGCAGATGCCCCATCTTCTTGGCTACCCAGTTGCTCTCCGAGTCGTCAAAAGGCACGATTTTCAGCTTGTCATAGTAGAGATCCCGTGCCGTAGCAAACGGTGAGATTCCTAATATGGCGGCTGCATCGCTGCCGCCGATCCCCCTGCGCCGGTATTCCAGCCAGTCTTTCTCAGGAAGACCCTCCGTGCTGACCAGGACTGACGGCGCATAAGACTCGCTTGCGACTGCCATGGCTATACCCTCCGCTGCCCCGTCTGATGGGGTACAACGCGGGTATAGCTGCGGCGGTATTTTGCCGCCTTCCGCTCCGTTTTCCTGAGTTTCTGCCTGCGCCGGTCTCCTTCTCGATACCGATACAAGCGTTTGCCGGGATAATTCCTTCTGCTCATGTGGATGCCACCTTTCAAATATATTCCAAAGCCTTACGGCATTTGGGTAAATAAAAAAAGCGAGAATGACATCCTGATCCTCTCGGATACTTGCGCCTGCCGATGGCATGGCCGGTGTCATTCTCGCTGCAGGGGAAAATGTCCCCTCAAAAACAAAAAAGTCAACAGCCCACTGCTCTGCGGCATAGTGGTGTTGTCGACTAAAATACAAGCTTAACAACGTGTGCGGTTCAGAAACACTCTGAAATGCCTGTATAGGCGTTGCACAAAAAACAATTACATGGTAATAGTACCACAATATATTGTGGTAGTCAAGAAACAATATCGCTCATATGGAGAATTTGAAAAAATATTCCTTCGCATGTTAAATTTACGGTGCCTGCTTTCTTTTTATTTAGTGTAAGGCTAAGCCAGTCAGAAGATGGCTGGTTCTATTACATGCACCTTGAAAACTGAACAGCCGGATCAGGAAGTTATACAGGTCGCCCGGACAGAATGCGAGGATAGGAGCGTTCCCGTGACGATAAGCGCTGCACAGCAGCGGCCTGAAATACGCGCTCGGAAAGCGTAGGAAATGAGCCTGATGTAATGGCATATATGGGTACTATTTTTTCTATTTTGCAGTTGAACGAATGGAGGTTCAAATCGTATAATACTTATACGAGAGTCGTGGAGGACCATACTGATCTTCACTTCAACTGCAGGAAAGGAGTTGTTGTATGGCAGTTGAAGTAAACAACACTGCTACCCAGGCTAATGCGGATAAAAGAACATATTCAGTACAGGAAATCGCGGACATTCTGCAAATCAGCCGTAGTATGGCCTATGTTCTTTGTCGGAAGTCTTTGTTCAAGACCGTCTGTGTCGGCAAGTATGTTCGCATTTCCAAACCTTCTTTTGATGCTTGGCTTGATAGCATAGAATAAGAAGGGAAATTTAGAATGGCTTCTATCGTAAGAAGAGGAAAAACCTTTTCTGTTGTCCACTATGAGGGAACAGGCAAAGACCGTCATCAGGTCTGGGATTCCGGCTTGAGCTATACAGCCGCCAAAGCCCTAAAAGCAAAACTGGAGCATGAAGGCGTGGTCAAGGTCAAAGCGAAGGGCGACGACATGACCGTAAGCGAATTTCTATATGAGTTCGTAGAGAAATACGGAGCAAAGCGCTGGGTTGCTTCCGCCTATGACGGAAACGTTGGTCTGCTGGAAAACTATGTTCATCCTTATTTGGGCGACAAAAAGCTGAAATCAATTCGGACAAAGACCGTTGATGACTACTATGACTTCCTGTTGGAAGAGGCGGAGCCTGCTGCAAATATGGGACGGCAGAAACGTGAACATGTAACCGCATCGACTGTTCATGATATTCACAAGATCGTGCGCTGTGCCTTTAATCTGGCAGTCAAATGGGACTACATCAGCACAAACCCGTTTATCAAGGCAACGCTTCCGGAACACAAGGAAAAGGAGCGAAAAGTGCTGGAGCCCGAGCAGGTTTTGAAGGTTCTCGACTTCACCTGCCGCAAGGAGTACTACGACTACTACCTTATGCACTGTGCGATTCATCTTGCGATTGCCTGCACGATGCGCGGCGGAGAGATTGGTGCCTTACAATGGGATCGTGTTGATATGGTTAAACAGCGTGTCAGTATTGATCATGTTATTGACCGTATTGGCAAGGAAAACGCAAAACTCCCGAAAATGCAAATTCTCTTCACCTTTCCGAATCTTTATCCCGGAACAAAAACAAGCATTATGCTGAAGCAGCCTAAAACGGAAGGCAGTATCCGGGAAATTGATGTTCCTGCCAGCACCATGCAGGCATTGGCCGGTCTGAGGGAGTTACAGGAGAATTTGAAAAAGGAGCTTGGCCCCGAAGGGTATGCTGATTATGGTCTCGTGATCTGCCAAGCCAACGGCCGCCCCGTCATGACGGAACACTTGAACAAGAAGTTCAAGGATATCCTTGAAGATTTAAGCGATCCGGATATTGACCCGAAAGACTTCGTGTTTCATAGTCTCCGACATACGAGCGCGGCGGCAAAGCTAGCCCTGTCGCACGGCGATTACAACTCTGTTCGTCACGCTGGTGGGTGGGCAAATCTTGAGATGCTGACACGTCGGTACGGAAATCACTCTTTCGCCAATGACCGGCTCAATGTTGCGCAGAAGATGGACGACTTCCTTGGAGGAAACAGTTCAGAAAGCGCTGCTTTACCTGCCAATGCTCAGGTATCGCCCGAAGCGGCTGAAGCTGCCCTCAAGGCTATCCTGCAAAGCAATCCTGAGTTGCTAATCAAAGTCGCCCAGTCCATCCAAAACTGCTAATCCGTAGAAGAGTCGATTAGCAAAGATTTCAACCTGTCGAAATATCGTATTAGCAAAAGCCCCTCTCCAAAAGCAAAAATTTCTGCTAATATTAGCAAAAATCCTGCTAATGAAAAGGGGCTTGACCAATCAAAATGCTTGCTAACCGTTCAACTTTTATTAGCAAGCACAAAACCCGCAAACGCTTGTGGCGTAAGGGTTTGTGGCACCCCCGGCGTGACTCGAACACGCTACATCCCGCTTAGGAGATGGACCCAGTGCATATATTCCCTATCAACAGGGATAAAGAAAATGCAGTTATATCAAGGCTTTTCTCCATGTTCTCTATAAACCTTGTACAAGCAAAATCAAGCAAAAACAAAGGATTTTAGCCCCCTATTGTTTGCACTCTGTTTGCAAAGGCGCGAAATTTGGCGTTAGCCAAAAGTTCAATTCCCGTCGAGACTTAATTATATTCATGGTATCGTGGACATAGTTTACCATACATAGAGGTTCATTACAAGAGGTATTGAGCCAGTGAAAGTGCCTGTTTTATCTTTCTCAGGAAAGGTAAAGCAGGCACTTTTTTTCATATCTAAACTTAGAAAGAAATGAGGTGAAATCATGAATACACAGATTATTGCCATAGCCAACCAAAAAGGTGGTGTCGGCAAAACAACCACTTGTGCCAATCTTGGAATTGGTCTGGCGCAGTCCGGGAAGAAAGTCCTTCTGATTGACGGAGACCCACAGGGAAGCCTGACCATCAGCTTGGGCAATCCCCAGCCTGATAAGCTGCCCTTTACACTGTCAGACGCTATGGGCCGTATTTTGATGGATGAACCAATTCGTCCCGGCGAGGGTATCCTGCACCACCCTGAGGGCGTAGACCTGATGCCTGCGGACATCCAGCTATCTGGTATGGAGGTATCTCTGGTAAACGCTATGAGCCGAGAAACCATTCTGCGACAATATCTGGACACGCTGAAGGGGCAATACTCCCATATCCTTATTGATTGCCAGCCCTCCCTGGGTATGCTTACGGTCAATGCACTGGCTGCCGCTAATAGGGTTATAATCCCCGTCCAGGCAGAGTATCTTCCAGCTAAAGGTTTGGAGCAGCTTTTGCAAACTATCAATAAGGTTCGCAGACAAATCAATCCCAAGCTGCAAATTGATGGGATTCTGCTGACGATGGTAGACAGCCGAACCAATTTTGCCAAAGAAATCTCCGCTCTTCTGCGCGAAACCTATGGCAGTAAGATCAAGGTGTTTACATCAGAAATTCCTCATTCTGTCAGGGCTAAAGAAATCAGTGCTGAAGGAAAAAGCATTTATGCCCATGATCCTAATGGCAAAGTGGCTGAGGGCTACAAAAATCTGACGAAGGAGGTATTGAAACTTGAAAAGCAGCGCGAAAAAAATAGAGCTGGCCTCAGTAGATGACCTGTTTTCTACAGAAGAAAGTCGGCAAGACGAGCAACTGGAAAAAATTCAGGAAATTCCCCTATCTGAACTGCATCCGTTCAAGGATCACCCCTTCAAGGTCAAGGATGATGATGCAATGATAGAAACCGCAGACAGCATCAAAAAGTATGGTGTGTTGGTTCCTGCGATTGCCAGACCACTGCCTGATGGCGGTTATGAGCTGGTAGCCGGTCACAGACGCCGCAGAGCCAGCGAATTGGCCGGAAAAGAAACCATGCCTGTCATTGTGCGCGACTTGGATGACGATGCTGCCACAATTATTATGGTTGACAGCAATTTGCAGCGAGAAAATCTGCTCCCCAGTGAAAGGGCTTTTGCCTACAAAATGAAGCTGGAAGCCATTAAACATCAAGGAGCAAGAACAGACCTGACTTCTGTTCAAGTTGAACAGAAGTTGAGCGCCAGAGACCAGGTGGCAAAAGAAGCCGGTGAACGAAGCGGTATCCAGGTAATGCGATATGTTCGTTTGACTGAACTGATTCCAGAGCTTTTGGATATGGTGGATGAAAAGAAAATCGCATTTAACCCAGCCTATGAACTCTCTTTTTTGAAACCGGACGAACAGCAAATGCTGGTGGAAACAATGGACTATGAGCAGGCTACCCCTTCTCTCTCTCAGGCTCAGCGAATGAAAAAGTTCAGCCAGGAAGGGAAATTGTCAGAAGATGTGATGCTTGCCATCATGTCAGAGGAAAAAAAGGGTGATCTGGATAAAGTGACCTTGAGCAGCGATACCTTGCGAAAGTATTTCCCCAAAAGCTATACACCGGCCAAAATGCAGGAAACCATTATTAAACTGCTGGAACAATGGCAGAAAAAACGCCAACGAGATCAGGAACGATGAAGGGAGAGCCTATGAAAGATATTGCAGCAAGGGAACTGAAAGGCCACAACATTCTTGCAGTGGAGCGATTTTGGGACAGCACTTTCTGGATGATTGAGTTTACTGTCTTGCGCCCTACTGCTTATGTAGAACCTGGTGACGAAATGAGGCTTTTTCTCACAGAGGACGGGTATCAGTCAGCTCTGCAAAGCCAGCAGCGTCGAGAAATCAAAATTAAGAGATATGCCCATGTTATTGAGGGGCATATCCTCGACTTCAAGCCTAAAAAACACCGTCGTTCATAACCGATACAACGAAAGGAAAGGAATGAATATGTGTACTGTAAGAGAAATCCGAGAAGCTATTCAAGAAGATTGCCGCTCACAGCGTGATATGGAATCCACCGAGATTGACCGTGTTTTTCAAACCTTACCATTTTCTCAGGAAAGGGATCTGTTTGATAAACCACCAATGCCAAAACGCCCCTACCGACGCAAGAAAAAAGATACAGACAGACCCTAACCGCTGCCACAATTCTTTTATGAATTGCGGCTTTTTTCATACCTGAGAAATGAAAGGAGTGAAGTAAATGGCTGTTTTTCGTGTAGAACGCACTGGCGATTACACGGTTATGAGCAATTTTCATCTAAAAGACAAACGACTTTCTTTGAAGGCAAAGGGTCTCTTGTCGCAAATGTTATCTCTGCCTGATGACTGGGATTATACGCTGTCAGGACTCAGCTATATCAATCGAGAAAGCAAAGATGCAATCCGCTCTGCTGTCAATGAGCTTGAAACAGCCGGATACATTCGGCGCAGACAGACAACTGATGCTTCTGGTAAATTCGCAGCCAATGAGTATACCATTTTTGAGCGTCCCATCGAGGGAGAACCGATGTTGGATAAGCCGTTGTCGGAAAACCCGATAACGGTAAACCCGTCAGCGGTAAATCCGTTACCGGAAAATCCAACACAATTAAATACTAAGAAATCAAATACCCAAAAACAAAATACTCATGGATCAAATACCGATTCCATTCCCTTCCGGGAAACAGCGGCGGTAATACCGCCGGAACGGAAAGGAAGGGATGCGATGTCTGTCACAGAGATAGAAAATTATCGGGAATTGATTTTGGAGAATATCGAGTATGATTGTCTGAAGCAGCGTTATCCTCTCTACCTGGATGACCTGAATGAGATCGTAGAGCTGTTGGTAGAAACGGTCTGTGCCAAACGAAAGACCACCCGGATCTCTGGTGCGGACTTTCCTCATGAAATTGTACGCTCCCGCTTTTTGAAGCTGGACAGCTCTCACATCGAGTTTGTCATGGACTGTCTGCAAAAGAACACCACCCAGGTACACAACATCAAGCAGTACCTGCTTGCAGTGCTGTTCAACGCTCCTACCACCATGAATAACCACTACACTTCACTGGTAAATCACGATATGCACGCAGGCGGCTGGTAATCAGCCGCTTTTGTATTACACCAAAGGAGGCACAGCATGAATCAGATTGAAATTTTCAATAGTCCAGAGTTCGGAAGCATTCGCACTTTGGAACAGAATGGCAAAGTATTATTTTGCGGTACAGATGTGGCAACAGCGCTGGGATATACCAATCCACGCAAAGCCGTCCGCGACCATACCAGGGGTGGAACGAAATGTTCCATAGGGGTCCAGACTGGGAAAAAGGCAGATGGAAGCCCCGCGGTACAAATGGTCGAAATGCTCTTTATCCCCGAAGGTGATCTATATCGTCTGATCGCCCATAGTAAACTGCCGTCAGCGGAACGGTTTGAACAATGGGTGTTTGATGAAGTTCTACCTGCCATTCGCAAGCACGGAGCCTATCTCACAAAAGAAAAGTTGTGGGAGATAGCCACTTCTCCGGAAGCTCTGATAAAGCTCTGCTCCGAGCTGCTTGCTGAGCGGGAAGAAAATGCGTCGCTACGAGAGGAAAATGCCCTGCTGGAGAGTAAGGCAGCCTTTTATGATTTGTTCATCGACCTCAATCACAGTACCAACCTCCGCACCACCGCCAAAGAGTTGCTTGTCCCGGAGCGTCGGTTTGTCCGTTTCCTTCTGGAAAAGCGTTTTGTGTACCGCACCGCATCCGGTAATGTACTGCCCTATGCAAAGCCAGCCAATGAAGGACTGTTTTGTGTCAAAGACTACTGCAATCACGGGCATATCGGCTCCTATACGCTGATAACCCCGCAAGGCAAACTCTACTTTGCTCAGCTGAGAGACATGATTTTGATGGTTGTATGAGAGTGGGAAAGGAAGTGAGTTTTATGCCAGAAGGCAAAACAATCGGTCAGCTGATGGAAGAAATGCGCCAGAAAGCTGGAGCGCAGAACTATCACGGCCATGACTACATGGATCTCCAGCGATTTGCTGAGAACACCCGGCACATGATTATTTTTGATGTGCTGACGCATGACTCCCCGGTGGGCTGGAAAGGTGAACGAACCCGCCTGTTTTTGTCAGATAAGGGCTATGAAAAAGCTCTGGACAGTCAGGCAAAGGGACAGATCAAGATTCTCAGTCATGCAAAGGTCAGAAATGGAGATTTGCTCTATGACCGTTCTGAGCAAATTCGTTGAGGGCGGTTCGATGAAGAAATACCTTCTCCGGCGGCTGGTGGTCCCGCCTTAGAAATAAATGCACCACCCCTGCACATTTTGTGGAAAGGAGGCGATGAAAATGCAGGAAGAAGTGGAAAACAGGACTTTAACGCTGGTTGTCAGCGGAACAAAGTTCACCGGCAGGCTGCTCAAAGCCGCCATCAGCAAGTACCTTGCCCACCGCAAGGAAAAGAAGCTGCAAAAGCAGAGAAGCCGTGACGCGCCTGTGAAGCCCCAGGGCAAGCAGACGGTGAAACAGCTGATTGGTCAAAACCAAGGGGTTTCCAACATCGAGATCACCGACCCCTCCATCAAGGAGTTTGAGAAGATCGCCCGGAAATACGGCGTGGACTATGCGGTGAAGAAGGACCGCAGCAGCTCCCCACCCAAGTACCTGATCTTTTTCAAGGGTCGGGACGCGGATGCCCTGACCGCTGCTTTTACCGAGTACACCGGGAAAAAGGTCAGAAAGGCGGAGAAATCCGAGCGCCCGTCCGTGCTGGCAAAGCTGAGCCAGTTCAAAGAACTGGTAAAACACGCCGTCGTGGACCGGAACAAGCGGAAGGAGCTGGAACGATGAAAAAGCAGCTGAACATCAAAAAGCTCATTTTGCTGAATCTGCCGTATATCCTGATGGGGCTTTTCTCCACCAACTTCGGTGAAGCGTGGCGGATGGCCGTGGGTGCGGACGCTTCGGCAAAAATGCTCTCGTTCTTCTCCACGCTGCCGGTGGCGCTGGCCAGCTGGTGGCCCAGCCTGCACCCGCTGGACCTGCTGGTGGGCCTGTGCTGCTGCGGCGGCCTGCGGCTGGCTGTGTACCTGAAAAGCAAGAACGCCAAGAAGTACAGGCACGGCATGGAATACGGTTCCGCCCGGTGGGGAACCCATGAGGACATTACACCCTACATCGACCCGGTATTCCAGAACAATGTGATTCTGACGAAAACGGAGAGCCTGACAATGAACAGCCGCCCCAAGGACCCAAAGACCGCCAGAAACAAAAATGTGCTGGTGATTGGCGGCTCCGGTTCCGGTAAGACCCGCTTCTGGCTCAAACCGAATCTGATGCAGATGCACAGTTCCTATGTGGTCACAGACCCGAAGGGAACCATTTTGGTGGAGTGCGGAAAAATGCTCCAAAGGGGCGCACCCAAGCTGGGGAAAGACGGAAAGCCTATGAAGGATAAGCACGGCAAGGTCATTTATGAGCCGTACCGAATCAAGGTCCTAAATACCATTAACTTCAAGAAGTCCATGCACTATAACCCTTTCGCCTATATCCATAGCGAAAAGGACATTTTGAAGCTGGTAACAACGCTGATCGCCAATACCAAAGGCGAAGGCAAGGCCGGAGACGATTTCTGGGTAAAAGCAGAAACCTTGTTGTACTGCGCGCTTATTGGCTATATCCATTATGAGGCTCCGGTGGAGGAACAAAACTTCTCCACCCTCATTGAGTTCATCAACGCCATGGAAGTCCGTGAGGATGACGAGGAGTTCAAAAACCCCGTAGACCTGATGTTTGATGCACTGGAAGCCGAGAAGCCAAACCACTTTGCGGTGCGCCAGTATAAGAAATATAAGCTGGCCGCCGGTGTTGTATGCTCTAAAAGACTTCTTAATCAAGCAGTTGGGAAGTCTCTTAGAACACACAACCTAAAACCGAAGAAAGGAGCGCAAGTTATGAGAAAAAACGAGAAAATCACAGCTCTGTACGAACGATTGAGCCGTGATGACTTCGGCAAAGACGATGACCAACAGCGTGAGAGCAATTCCATTTCCAATCAAAAGGCTATGTTGGAGGAGTTCGCCGCACGGCAGGGCTTTACGAACATTGTCCATTTCACGGATGATGGTATTAGCGGCACTTGCTTTGATCGTCCCGGATTTTTAGCAATGATGAAAGAAGTGGAAGCCGGGAATGTGGAGTATCTGTGTATCAAGGACATGAGCCGCATGGGTCGTGAC